>ERZ777003.41-NODE-41-length-231636-cov-6.987136_pt1 | contig 231636 bp, 194 predicted proteins | sample MGYA00374956_ERZ777003 | MGnify/ENA primary metagenome ERZ777003 (study PRJEB29302, sample SAMN06268252) | bioreactor metagenome | isolation source: Joint BioEnergy Institute, California, USA | place: USA:Joint BioEnergy Institute, California, USA | collected... | reverse complement strand
CACTCGCGGGCGTGGCGCTCCAGGTCCCGGTCGGACGTCTCGCCGAGCACCACTTGCCGGTAGACGGACTCGTTGACCGCCTCCAGGGGCACCGACACCTGGCTGAGCAGGCGGTACGCCTCCGGGTGGCGGCGCTGGAAGTCCCGGTGGACCAAGATGCCGGCGCGCCCCGGCGGGAATCCGTACTGGTTGGGCACCTCGTCGTCCGGCCACGCGCCCACGGCGTCCTTGAGGATCGTCACCACGTCGGGGTACGGGTACACCGCAAACAGCCAGTCGGGCGTCCAGCCGTAAAAGAGGACGGGCTGGCCGGACTGGAGCGCTCCCTGCACGGCGAAGTTGACCATCTGCTCCGAGGCGTCGATCTGCCGGTAGAGGCGGTTCAAGCCGTACTCCTGCAGCTTAAACTCGAGCTGGTCGTAGCACGTCCACCCCACCTCGCACCCGTAGAGATCGCCGTAGCCGTCCCCGTCGCGGTCGAGGAGCTTCGCGATTTGCGGGTCGTTTAGGTCCTGGATGGTTTCAATGCCGTACTCCTGGGCGAACCACGTCGGCACGACCCAGCCGCGCACCGTGTCCGTGTAGTGCCAGCTGATAACCTCCAGATCCCGCTGGTACCCCCGGAGCAAGGCGTTTTGGTTGGGGAAAAACGCGTCAGCGAAGACGTCCACCTCGCCGGCGGCGATCATGGCGTAAGTGACGGGCACCGTCAAGTCGACGATCTCCACCCGGTACCCGAGGTAGTCCTCGACGAGCACCTTGGAAACCATCGTCGGCAGCCAGTCGCCCGTCCAGTTGGTGAACGAGAACGTCAGCGTCTTGCCCGTACCGGGCAGCCGCTGGGCCGCCGCCGGATCCGCGGCCATCCCAAGACCGGCCGCCAGCGCGACCGCCAGCACCAGCGGGACCACCCGCGTCGTCCACTGCTTTGTCATGCACATCCTCCCCTTTCGGTGATTGTTGATTGATGGAAACGGGTCCGCCGCACCGGCGCGTACCGTCGGCGGTCCGGCGGCCCGCATGGTCACGCCTTGCGCCGCCGCTTGCCCCACGACTGGGACATGCGGTCCAGGATCATCGCGATGACGACGATGGCCAGCCCGCCCTCAAACGAACGGCCCAGGTTGACCTGGCTCAGTCCCCGCAGCACTTCCTGCCCCAGGCCGCCCGCGGCAATCATCGCCGACAGGACCGACATGGACAAGGACAGCATGATGGTCTGGTTGACGCCCGCCATGATGCTCGGCAGCGCGAGGGGCAGCTGCACCTTGACCAGCATCTGCCACGGCGTCGCACCAAACGCTTGCGTCGCCTCCACGACCTCCCGGGAAACTTGCCGGATTCCCAAGTTGGTGAGGCGCACCGAAGGCGGCGTGGCGAAAACGAGGGTGGCGAACACCGCCGGCACCTTGCCGATGCCAAAGAACATGAGCGCCGGCACCAGGTACACGAACGCGGGCATCGTCTGCATCATGTCGAGGAGCGGCCGGACGACGGACAGGAGCCGGTCGCTCTTCGCGCACAGCACGCCCAAAGGAACGCCGATGGCGACCGCCAGCACCACCGAGGTGAGCATGAGGGCCAGCGTCGTCATGGCCCGGTCCCACAGCTGCATGCTTCCGACAAGGTACAGCCCGGCCGCGGACAGCACCGCCCCCCGCCAGCCGGCCACCCGCCACATGAGCACCGCCACGACGATAATGAGCACCGGCCACGGGATCCACAACAAGAAATCCTCCGTGCCGTTGAGGAGCGCGCCGATAACTTGGCGAATGCCGGCAAACAGCGGCGCCAAGTTGTCGACCATCCAGTCGACGACCGCATTCATCCATTGCCCGACGGGCAGGCGAGCAAACTCCATCCCATGCACCTCCTCACGGCGCCGCGCTCGCGGCCGGCTCCCGCATCAACGACGACAGCACCGTCACCCGCACGATGATACCGAGCAGCCGGTCGTCCTCGACGACGGCGATGGGAAACCGGGCCTGGGCGGCGACGGGTATCAGGTCGGCCAGGGGCGTGTCCGGAGCAACCCGGGGAAAGTCCTGGCGCAGAACGTCCTTGAGGGGCAGATCCCGCTCGGCTGCCGCCACGGCGTCGTCGACGGTGACGATCCCCGCCACCCGCTCCTGGTCCTCCAGCACAAACACGCTGGAAAGCCCATGATGGCGCATGACGTGCACCGCCGTGCGGGGTCCGGCCTGCAGCGACACGACGGTGTCGGGCTGGAACATGATCTGCCGGGCCGTGAGCACCCGGGCGGGGTCGATGTCCTGCACGAACTCGGCCACGTACTCGTCGGCCGGCCGGCGCAAGATCTCCTCCGCGGTGCCGACCTGGCGAATCTCGCCGTCCTTCATCACCGCGATCCGGTCTCCGAGCTTGATGGCTTCATCGAGGTCGTGCGTAATAAAAATGATGGTTTTCTTGAGTTCGGCCTGGAGGCGCAGCAGTTCGTTTTGCATGTCGCGGCGGATCAGCGGGTCCAGCGCGCTGAAAGGTTCGTCCATGAGGAGGATGTCGGGATCGATGGCCAGCGCCCGGGCCAGGCCTACCCGCTGCTGCATGCCCCCGCTCAGCTGCTCGGGCAAGCTCTCCTCCCATCCCTCAAGGCCGACGGTCTTGATAACCCGGCGCGCCCGCTCGCGGCGCTCATCCAGAGGCACCCGCTGCAGCTCAAGCCCAAAGGCGACGTTGTCCAGCACCGTCCGGTGAGGCAGCAGCGCAAAGCTCTGGAACACCATGGCCATCTTTTTGCGCCGCAGCTCCCGCAACTGGGCGGGATGCATGGCCGTCACGTCTTGCCCGTCCACCTCGATGCGGCCGTCCGTCGGATCGATGAGGCGGTTGATGCACCGCACCAGCGTCGACTTGCCGCTGCCCGACAAGCCCATCACGACAAACACTTCGCCCTCGCCCACCGTCAAGGACACATCCCGCAGGCCCACCGTGTGCCGGTGGCGGCGCAACAGTTCCTCCTTGCTCAAGCCGTCCCGGCGCAGCTTTTCCAGGGCGGCCCTGGGATTTGGGCCGAAAAGTTTGTACACGTGTTCGACCCGGACCTTGGTTTGCACCAGCCCTTCACGCTCCCTTCCGCCTTGGACTGCGGCGTATAAGCAAAAAGGCGCCCCGGAGAAGGCGATCTCCGGCGCGCCAGCCAAATGGCACCGTAGGGTTGTAGGGCTACCTTCTCGCTCTTTTGGCGCTTACGAGGTTAGCTGTCGGGCTCGGGTAGAGCGGACCCCTACCATCCGTTGACGCAGGATGGATGCGCCCCGCGAGATCTTGGTGGTTCCCCCGTTCCCCGCCTGGGCGGGGATTCAGCGCGTACCTTTTTCAGTTGGCGGTGACAATCTCTTTTTTCATTGTATATGTTGATGCGGCCGCGCGCAACCCGGCCCGGACGCGGACAATCGCGCGGCGGCCGGCAGCCCACAACCGGAAAAGGATTTCCGCGATGTATGGCAGAATATCTGGTAGGTCTGGCAAGGACCCTAAGTGCGGGGGGCTGCAGCGTGCTGATACGGAATCAAGCCGGCCGCACAGCGCGGCTGTTGCTTTATTCGGGCATCCTCTGGTTTTTTGTCGCCTTGGCCGCGGGGGTGGGAACGCTGCTGGTGGGCGCGGGCGCCCTCGACATCGACACGCCCTACGGCCCCGCGGGCGTCGACCTGCTGCAGCCGGTCTTCCACAACACGCTCGTCTTCGGCTGGTTGGCCATGGCCGGTACCGGAGCGGGCCTGCTGCTCATCCAGCGGGTGCACGGGCTGACGCTGGCCAGCGAAATTTGGGGCCAGCTGGCCGCGTGGCTCTGGAACGGCGCCAACGCGGCGGGCGCCGCGGCGCTGGTCATGGGGTGGATCGAAGGCCCTGCCTTCACCGAAATCGTCTGGCCCATCAAGGCCGTCTGGCTGGCTGGACTCGTCCTCCTGCTCCTCAACGTCTATGCCACCTTGAGCCGCGGCGGGACGCCGCTGTATGCGGGCGTCTGGTACGTCGTCGCGGCCATGGCGTGGATGGTGCCGGTATACGTCCTGGGCAGCGGCATCCTCGCGCCGGGCTGGCCGGTGCAGCCGCTGAACGCCTTGCTCTACGGAATGTACACCCAAGGGCTTGTCTGGCTGTGGGCAGTGCCCCTCACGCTCGCCTTGGCGCTGTACGTCGCGCCGGCGGTTTCCGGGCAGCCGCTCTACAGCCGGGCTTTGGCCCAGTGGGGCCTGTGGGGCTTGGTGCTTTTTGCCGGCGCCGGCGCCGAGCGCCTCTTGGGCGCTGACGTCCCCGCTTGGGTGACGGCGCTGTCCGCGGCCTTGGCGGTGCTCGCGCTCGTGCCGGTGTTGGCCAATGCGACCAACGTCCTTAAGACCATGCGGCCAAGCTGGCGCGCCGCGATGGCCGCGCCGCCCGGCCGGGCGCTCATGTGGGGCGTCGAGCTTTTAGTGCTGGCCGGCGTCCACGCGGCCCTGCAGCCGCTCGGCGTCGTCCACGACATCTTCCGCAATACGCTCTTGTCCGTGACCGCCCCGCTGACGGTGCTGGTGGGCGCGTGCAGCTTCCTGCTGTTTGCCGGCATCTACCAGCTGCTGCCCATGCTCCGGCGGCCGGCCGACCGCCCGGGCACGCCGCTGTACGATGAACGGGTCGCCCGGTGGCATCTTGGGGCTTCCGGCGCCGGGGTCGCTCTATACGTGGTCGGCCTGTGGCTCGGTGGCCTCTCGCAGGTCATGGAGAGGGCGGCGTACGGCACCGGCGCCAACATGGCGGCGGCCTTGGGGCCGTCCCTCATGGTGCAGGCGGCCGGCTTGGGCCTTTTGCTCGTGGCGCAAGTGCTCCTCGTCTACACCGTCGCGAAAGCCGCGAGCGTCCCGCAACCCGTCAAGCTGCCGGTCATCATCACCAACCCCTGAGGCTCTTGCTGGTCGCTCGCGAGCGGCCGCTAAAGGTGTGATTACCGGGATTACCGGCTGGCCGGCGCTTGAGCGCCGGCCAGCACCGCGTCCAGGAGCCGCCCGTCGCGAAACGCCTGGCCCGGCCGGGCGTAGCGCGGCTCGACGGCCGCGACGGCCACGTCCAGCACCGCGGCGCGCCCTTGCGCCAGAGCCGGCAGCGCCCGGGCAAGCGCGGCCGTAAGCTGCTCAAACGTTTCCACCCGGTAACCGTCCACGCCGCAGCTGTGGGCATACGCGGCCCAATCGGGATTGTGCAGGCGGGTGCCAAACGGTTCCCGCCCGAGCCGCCGCTGCAGCGACTCTTCCTCCGCGTAGCGGCCGTCCCTGAGCACGATGCAGGCGATGGGCAGCCCGTGCTGCACGGCGGTCGCGAGCTCCGCCATGCTCATAGCAAAGCCCCCGTCACCGGCAAACACCACTACCTGCCGCGCCGGGGCGGCCAGCTTCGCGCCGATGCCGGCCGGCAGCGCAAATCCGGTGCTGCGCCAGTGCCCCGAAAGCAACACCCGGACTTGCGGGCCACGGTAATAGCGGCTGAACCAAAAGGCGTGGTTGCCCACGTCGAGCGCCACGACGGCGTCAGGCACAAGATGCCCGGACAGCGCCTGCACGACGGCAGCCGGGTGAAGCGGGCCGCCTGCCGTGGGTACCTCCGCCGCCTCCGCCTCATGCGCCCGCCGGGCGTGGGCAACCCGGTGGGCCCATTCCGGCCGGTGCACGCGGGACGTGGCTTCCGCCAGGCGTGATAAGACATCCCCGGCATCGCCCCACACTCCCAGGTCCACGGGAAACGTGTAGCCGATGTGGTCCACCGCGCGGTCCACCTGGATGACTCGCGCGCCGGCGGGGAAAAACTCGGGCTGCCACCACGTCGTCCCGGCGGCCAGGATCACGTCAGCCTCCGCCAGCACGTCCGCAGCGGCCTGGGTGCCAAACTTCCCGACGACGCCGAGGTTCCAGGGGTGCTCCGGCGGGAGCATGCCGATGGCGGGCATGGAATGGACGATCGGGGCCTGGAGCCGCTCGGCCAGCGCCAAAAGGGGCCCCGCCGCCCCGCGGCAGCCGAGCCCCGCAAAGAGCACGGGCCGGCGGGCACTCTCGAGCCACGCGGCTGCCTCCCGTATGCGATCGTCCCGCGTCTCCACGCGGCCTCCAAAGTCTTTCGGCGGCAGCTCCACGGCCACAGGGCCGCAGCCTTGCGTCCACATATCCGCCGGCACGCCGATGCGCACCGGCCGGGAAGCGAGCAGGGACTTTCGGAGAGCGTGCGCAAACACGGCGCACGCCTGCCCGGGCGCAGACAGCGTATGGCTGAACGCGGTCGCCTCCCGGAAAAGAGCGTCAAGCCCCGCGTCCTGCGGCCAGCGAAGGCCCCGCTGCTGCGCGGGCAACTCGCCCGTAATGGCCAGGAGCGGCACGCGATCCATCCAGGCGTCGTAGACGCCGTTTAGCATTTGCACGGCGCCGGGTCCCGCGTCCGCCAGGCACGCGGCGACCCTTCCCGTGAGCTTGGCGTAGGCCGACGCCATCATGGCGGCGCTTCCTTCGTGACGGCACACGATGAACCGGGGCGAGCCCGCCCGGCGCAGCTCCTCAAGCAGCGGCAGCAGGGTATCCCCCGGCACGCCAAAGACGGTCTCGATCCCCCACGCCTGCATCTGCCTGACCGCGTACTGGGCCACCGTCATGGACCCGATCATCGCCATCGCCTCCTCGTCTCGCGCCGGCGCCCGGCGCCGGGATTAGTCTGTCCCCGGGCGCAGGAGGTTACAAGACATCCGTTGCCGCGGTCCGCGCACGCTCTTTACGGGCAGGAATCGCTCCCGCCGGGACGTAAGGGAGGCGGAGACGCTAGCGGACATGGAGGAGACGCAAAAACGGTTATGAACGGGGCGGCTGGCGAAACGGTCATCGCTGTCGGTTCGACGAATCCCGCAAAAGTCGGCGCCGTGGAGGCGGTTGCCCGGCGCGCGTTCACCGGGGCGCGGGTCATCGCCGTGGAGGTCGCAAGCGGGGTTTCCCCCCAGCCGCTCAGCGCGGCGGAAACCGAGTCAGGCGCCCGCACCCGGGCCCAGGCGGCCTTGGCCGCGGTGCCGCAAGCCGCCTTTGGCATCGGCCTTGAAGGCGGGCTTGACCCTGCGACAGGCGGCGGCGACCTTGTCAACTGCTGCGCCGTGGCCGCGCGTGGAGGCCGCACCACCGTCGCGTGGGGCGTGCGGTTTCCCCTGCCGCCCAGGGTCGTGGAGCGGCTGATGCAGGGCGAAGAGCTCGGACACGTGATCGACGAAATCACGGGCGTACCGGCGGGCAAAGGGCGCCTGGGCGCGGTCGGCATGTTGACGGGCGGCCTGCTCACCCGGGAAGAGCTTTGGGTGCACGCGATCGCATGCGCCCTCATCCCGCACCGGCACCCCGAGCTATACCCTGACGTTCCGGCGCACTAGGCGACGACCCGTCGCCGCGTTGGGCCAGAACCCGTCGTTATATGGGGCAGGACCTGTCGTTGCATGGGGCAGGATCCGTCGCCGCGCCAGGCAAAAGGGCCGGTCACGCCGACCGGCCCGCGCTTTGATGCACATCGGGTGACAATCGTGCCCGTCCCCTCAGTCCTCGAGGAAGAGGAAGCGCCCGTCCTCCTGCACCAGCTCGCCGTCAAGGTAGATGCGGCCGCCCTGGCGCAAGTCCTTGACCATGTCCCAGTGAATGGCCGACTGGTTTGTCCCCTGGCACTCGGGGTACGCCCGGCCAAGGGCCAGGTGGATCGACCCGCCGATCTTTTCGTCAAACAGGATGTCGCGGGTGTAGCGGGTGATGCCGTAGTTGCAGCCGATGCCAAACTCGCCGAGAAACCGGGCGCCGGCGTCGGTGTCGAGCAGCTTGTGCAGGAGCTCTTCGCCCTTCGCGGCCGTCGCCTCCACGACCTTGCCGTCCTGGAACACGAGCCGTACTCCCTGCACCTCCCGGCCGCCGTAGATGGCCGGCAGCTCAAAGCTGATGGTGCCGCGGGTGGTCGCTTCGTGGGGAGCGTAAAACACCTCGCCGTCGGGCATGTTGTGGCGGCCGTCGGCCACGACGCCGGGGCGCCCCTTGATGCTGAACGTGATGTCGGTGTCCGGTCCGACGATGCGCACCTCGTCGGCCGCGTCAAACCGCTCCTTGATGCGGTGCATGCGAGCCGACGCCGCCCGCCAGTCGATGTTGGTGGCGCCAAACAGGAAATCCGCGTAGTCCTCCACCGACATGTCGGCATCCTGGGCGAGGCTGGGCGTCGGATAGTTGCAGATGACCCAGCGCACCTTGCCCGACATGACGTGCTCCTGGATCGGCCGGTTGGTGCGGCTCATGCGCTGCAGCTTGACCGGGTCGATGCCCGACAGCTCCCGGGAGTTTTCGGGGGCGTCGATGGCGATCATCACGTTGGACTGCTCGACGCTGAACCGCTGAATCGGGTTCAAGTAGTCCAGCTGCGCTTCGGAGGCTTCCTCAAAGAAGATGCGGCTTAGGCTGCTGAAACCAAGCTGCAGCGTGGGGTAGCCGCCGTTGCGCACCACGAGCCGGTACACCGCCTCGATGAGCGGGCGAGCGAGGGGCGAGGACCGGATAAGCACGTGGTCGCCGGGTTTCACCCGGGTCGAATAGTTGACGAGGATGTCAGCCAGCTGTTCGATGCGCGGGTCCTTGCTCACGGCATGTCCTCCTTGTCGCGGCGGCGCGGGCTGGCCCCGGCGGCTGCCGCGCGATGGGTGACTGTTCGGTGGTTCGGCGGCGCCTGAAGCGGCCCCTGCCTGCCGCCCGCGGGCGTTGTCGCAACTGCACCAGATTTTGTTGACAGTACCAAGGACATGGAGATATACTTTATGCTGTGGCTCCATCCTTGACGTTGGCCCGGGGAGGTGGCAGCGCCGTGTTGAGAATGCGAAACTCGTCTGGCAGCCGTTCCCTGGGGTCCAGCGTGTCCGGCTATGCCCGCCCGGAGCCAGCTTCCCGCTTTCTCTGACAGTTCCCTCGTAGCTCCCAGCGGCACTGGTTCCATCGTCGCACAGCCGGGTGCGCGTCCTGGGGACGTGCGCCACCCGGGTGTTTTCGTGTTTCCCGTCGCTGAGGCCGTGTGGGCCTGTACGCGCCCGGTTGGGCCGCGACATCACCAGGAGGAGCAAGTATGACTGCGCAACTTTCCATCGATGTCCAGAGCGTCAGCCGCAAGTACGTTTCCAAGAAGGGACAGGAGTTTTGGGCGCTGCGGGACGCCAGCCTCCAGGTCAAGGCGGGCGAGCTCTTTGGGCTCCTAGGTCCCAACGGCGCCGGCAAGACGACCCTGATCAAGATTCTCTCGACGCTGCTTTTGCCCACGTCGGGGACGGCTCGGGTCGCCGGTTTCGACGTCGTGCGGGAAGGCGACCGGGTGCGCCGGGTGATCAACATGGTGTCCGGCGGCGAGCATTCGGGCTACGGCATTTTGACGGTGCGGGAGAGCCTGTGGCTTTTCTCGCAGTTCCACGGGCTGCCGAGCAAGGTGGCCATGGAGCGCATCGACGAGCTCATGGAGGTCGTGGGCCTCACGGAGCACGCCAATACGCGGGTCAACAAGCTGTCCACGGGCATGCGGCAAAAGATGAACTTCGCCCGGGGCTTCCTGAACGACCCCAAGGTGCTGTTCTTGGACGAGCCGACGCTTGGCCTCGACGTGGAGACGTCCCGCATTCTGCGCAGCTATGTCAAGCGCTGGCTCAAGGAGAAACCGGGGCGCACGATCCTGCTCACGACCCACTACATGGCCGAAGCCGACGAGCTGTGCGACCGGCTGGCCATCATCGAGGGCGGGCGCATCCTCGCGTGCGATACGCCCGCGAATCTGAAGCGCACCATGCAAGATGAGGTCGTGCTGCGGGTGGAGGTGTACCCGGCCGTGGAGGACGCCTCCCGCCTGGCCCAGCTGCCCGGCGTCCTGCGGCTTGTGCCCGACCGGGGCCAAAACGGGCAGCAGCTGCTGACCTGGGGACTCAAGGACGACGGCGCCATCGGCACCGTCATCCAAGCGCTGCAGCAGGACGGGGTGCGCATCCTGCGGCTGGAAAAGGCGGACCCGACGCTGGAGGACGTCTTCATGCGCATGGTGGGAAGGAGGCTGACCGATGGCAACGGCCAGGCAACCAGCTCCTGAGGCGGCCGCGGCGGGGCCGCAGTTGGGCGCGGGAGGGGCCGCGGCAGCGGCGGCGCCCGAACCGCTCCGGATCGACCTGCCGGAGTTGACTTTGTGGCAGCGGCTCCTGCTCAACCTGCGCGCGGCCAGGGCCCGGGCGTACGTGCGAGTCGTGGCCACGGGCCGGGAACTGTCGTGGCTCGCCTTTGAAGTCGCCATGCCTATCTTGTCCGCGGCCGCGTACGTCTACATTTACGAAGCCCTGGGCGCCCCGCCCCGCTACACGGGGTTCGTGCTCCTCGGCGGCGCGATGACGGCGTACTGGATGAACGTCCTATGGGCCATGGCGAGCCAGTTTTACTGGGAAAAGCAAAGCGGCCTGCTGGAGACGTACTTCCTCGCCCCGGCGTCCCGGGTGGCGCTGCTCCTGGGCATGGCCAGCGGCGGCATCTTTATGTCCACTAGCCGCGCCGCGTCCACGCTCATCGCGGGCAGCCTCATCTTCGGCGTCCGGTACGAAGTTGTCAGCTGGCCGCTGGCGATTCTCGCCTTCGTGCTGACCTTGTCGGCCTTGTACTGCCTGGGAATGCTGTTTTCGTCCCTGTTTTTGATGTACGGGCGGGAGGCGTGGCACATGTCCAACGCCTTGCAGGAGCCGGTCTACCTCGCCTCGGGGTTCTACTTCCCGGTGCGGGCCTTGGGCTTTTGGACGGCCCTTGGGGCTTCGGTGATCCCGCTCACGCTCGGGCTTGACGCCATGCGCCAGCTCATGTTCGGCGCGCCGGATATCGCGTTTTTGCCCGTCGGGTGGGAACTGCTGGGCCTCACCGTCTTGACGGTGGTGTACTTTGTGTTGGCCTTGCGGGCCTTGGCGGCCATGGAGCACCTGGCCAAGCGCGAGGGGAGGCTGACGCTCAAGTGGCAGTAGAAACCGGTACGACACCCGCCCCGGCGGCCGGATCCGGCCCGGCCGTCTCGTGGCGGGAGCGGTGGCAGACGTTTCGCATGTCCGCGTGGCTCGGCTGGCAAGTGGAAAGCAACTGGGCGGACCCGCTTCTGTTTGCCATCTACTCCATGGCCAAACCCATCGCCGGCGCGCTGATCTTGGTGATCATGTACCGGGTCGTGGGCGGCGAGTCGGCGCAAGCCCTGTTTCCCGGGATGTACATCGGCAATGCGCTGTTTATGTACGTCGGCGCGCTGATGTTCGGCGTCAGTTGGGTGGTGCTGGAGGATCGGGAGTTTTTCCAGCTCCTGAAGTACATCTACATCTCCACGGCGGGCATGTTCTGGTACTTGTGCGGGCGCGCGGTGGCTAAGTTCCTGGTCACCACGGTGGCGGTCGTCATCCTGCTAGTCTTTGGCGCGGCGTTTCTGGGCGTGCCGCTGCACCTTGGCCAGATCAACTGGGGCTTGTTCGCGGCGGTGTTCCCGCCGGGCCTGCTGGGCATCGTCGGGTTCGGCTTTCTCCTGGCGGGCGTGCTGCTCATCTCGGCGCGGCACGGCTCGGGGTACGTCGAATCGGTCTCCGGGGCGCTGTATCTCTTGTCCGGCGTCGTCTTTCCGCTGGACGTCCTGCCCGGGTGGCTGCAGGCCGTAGGCAAAGTTATCCCGGTGACGTACTGGCTCGAAGGGCTGCGGCGGGCGCTTCTGGGCGGGACGTACACGCAGGCGCTGGCGGGCTTTTCCGACTCCCGGCTCGTGCTGACGGTCGCCGTGACCGGCGTCGTGACGCTGGCGGTTTCGGTGTTGTTCTTTAACCGGATGGCCGACGTCGCCCGCAGCCGGGGACTAATCGACCAGTTGACGGAGCACTAAGGCGCACCCGTTACCGGCGTGGGCGGGGAGCATCCTTCCTGACCAATACGTCGATCCGCGGCTCTTCGATGTCCAGCAGGGAAAGGCTCCGGCTCGCGGCGGCCTCGTCGAGGGCGGCCGCGAGCCCCTCCCCGCCGATAACCTTTGCCAGCCGGCGGTACGCCTCGGCGCCGGGATGCAAAGGTGCAAAGGCGAGGATTGACTTGCCCGCGGCGGCCGCTTCGGCAAATCGGATGGTACGGGGCACCGCGCAGTCGGCCAGCACCGGCACCTGGCCGCCGAACCGCTCCACCAAGGCGTCCAGCTCATCCCGGGAGTGGCGCACCCGCCGGTCATACATGGTCGGCAATATGCCGGCCACCTTGAGCTTGCTGTTGAGGCGCAGCTGCACCTTGTGGACCATGCGCATCAGCACCTCGATGGCCCGGGTGGACAAAAACTCGCACGCGACCGGCACCAAGACTTCGTCCGCGGCGGCAAAGGCGTTGATGGTGAGAAGCCCCAAGGACGGCTGGCAGTCCATGAGTACGAAGTCGTAGCTGTCCCGCAGAGGGGCGAGCACCCCTCCGAGGCGCCGTTCCCGCGCCACCATCCCGACGAGCTCCATTTCCGCGAGGGACAAGTCGATGTTGGCCGGGAGCAGATCTGCGCCCAAGGGCGTCGGAAGCAGGATTTCCCGCGAATCGAGGTCCTTGACCAGCGAATCATACACGGTTTTGTCGAGCTCGTCAGGGTTGCGGCCTGACCAAAGCGTAAGGCTGCCCTGGGGGTCCATGTCCAGCATGAGGACGCGGGCGCCGGCTTGACTGAGGGCGGCCGCCAAGTTGGCCACCGTCGTCGTCTTGGCGACGCCGCCTTTTTGGTTGGCAACGGCGATGACGCGGCTCACGTCCACCACGCTCCAAGCCCGCCGCCGCGGCTTTGGCGGCAACGGTACACGGTCAATCGATGGGGCAATTGTGATTCTTCGCGCAGGTGCCCTTTCCCTGCCCCGGGCCGGCGTCTAGCGGCGCGGGTCGTGGGCCTCGAGCTGCGCCTGCTCCTCGAGGAGGCGCTCCCACTGGGCCATGAGATCGTCCAGGGCGGCGAGCGCCTGCCGGTGGGCTTCCACCGCCGCCTTGGCCCGCTCCCCGTCGGCGTACAGCTGCGGATCCGCCAGCGCCGCCTCCCAGCGCTGCTTCTCGGCTTCCCACCGCTCGATGTCGGCCTCTATGGCCGCTATGCGGGCCGCGAGCCGCCGGACCGCGGCGGCATGCGCCCGGTCGGGCCGCCCTTTTTGGGCCGGGGTGCCGTTTCGTGCCCCATTCACCATGGCGACCCCGCCCGGGGCGTCCCCCGTGACTCCCGCTGAAGCGCCGCGGGCCGCGCCCGCCCCGGCCGGAGCTTGTGCCTGAGCCGCCTGGCGCGCCGCGGCAAAGGCCGAGTAGTTGCCGTCGAACACCTGGACTTTGCCGCCTTCGACCACCCACAGGGTGTCGCAGACGGTGTCGAGGAAATAGCGGTCGTGGGAGACGGCGATCAAGGTGCCGTCATAGTCGGCCAGCGCGGCTTCCAGGGCGGTGCGGGCCGCGATGTCCAGGTGATTGGTGGGCTCGTCCAGGAGCAGCAAGTTCGGCTGCATAAGAATGAGCCGGGCGAGCGCCACTCTTGCCCGCTCTCCGCCGCTTAAGCGGCCGACCGGCGCCATCACCTCGTCGCCCTGGAACAAAAACCGCGCCAGGTGCCGCCGGACCTCCTCGGGCGACAGCCGCTGCACGGCCAGCATATGGTCGAGGACCGTCCGCTCCGGCTCCAGGTCCTCCTGGCCTTGGGCGAAGTAGCCCATGCGGACGCCTTCGCCGGGAATGACCCAGCCTTCGTCGGGCGTGAGCCGGCCGGCGACGAGCTGCAGCAACGTCGTCTTGCCGGTGCCGTTTTGGCCGATGACGCCGATGCGCTGGCCGCGCTCCACCACCAGATCGATCCCGTCCAGCACCGTGCGGTTTCCAAACCGCTTGACGACGCCCTTGAGCCGCACCACTTCCCGGCCGGTGCGCCCGGCCGCGGACAGCATCACTCGAGGCGGCTGCGGCCCGCTCCTGGGCGCCTCCACCGGGGCCATGCGGGCGAGCATCTTGGCCCGGCCCCGGGCTTGGCGGGCCTTGACCCCGGCCCGGTAACGGCGCACAAACTCCTCGAGCTTTTCGATCTCCGCCTGCTGCCGCTCGTACTCCTTTTGCCGCCGCTCGAGCCGCTCCACCTTGAGCTCCATGGCCCGGCTGTACGGCCCGGCGTACTCCTCCACCCGCCCGTTGACCACGTCCCACGTGCTGGTCGTCACCGCGTCCAAAAACCAGCGGTCGTGGGAGACGATGACGACGGCTTGCTTCAGCTGGCGCAGGAACGTCTCCAGCCACTCGGTAGCCGCTGTGTCAAGATGGTTGGTCGGCTCATCAAGGAGCAGCACGTCGGGGGCGATCAGCAAAAGACGCGCCAGGGCGAGCCGCACCCGCTGCCCGCCGCTCAAAGTGCCGACGGTGCGCGCGAGATCCTCCTCGCGGAAACCGAGGCCGAAGGCCGCCGCGCGCAGCCGGGCGTTGGCTTCGTACCCTCCGGCCTGTTCAAAGCGGGCCGCGGCCCGGGCGTAGCGGTCCATCACCGACGCGAGCCGGGTTTCGTCGGCGTGGACGTCCGGGTCCGCCATTTCCTCCTCGAGCGCGCGGACTTCGGCCGCGAGCGCCTCAACGGGCCGGATAGCCTCCCGCAGAAACTCATGCACCGTCTGGGCCATCTCGGAGGGTTCAAAGCCGACGGACTGGCCTAGATACCCGACGGTGACGTCCCGGGCCACCTCCCGCCGGCCGCCGTCGGGCTCCATGACCCCGGCCAAGATGCGCAGCAAGGTGCTCTTTCCGCAGCCGTTGGGACCGACGACCCCGATCTTGTCGCCGGCGTGGACCGCCACATCCACGCCGGACAACACCTGGCGGGCGCCAAAATACTTGCCCGCCCCGGCAAGCCGCAAGAGCACGCTACTGCCCGCCCTTGGGCGTCCGGTCAAGCCCCCGCCGCACCGCCCACGCCGCGGCTTCCGCCCGGTTGTGCAGCTGCAGCTTGGCCAGGATGTTGCTCACGTAGTTGCGCACCGTCTTTTCGCTCAAGTACAGGGCGTTGGCGATTTCGCGGTTCGTCTTGCCCTCGGCGATGAGGGCGAGGATGCGCTCTTCCTGCTCCGTCAAGGCTTCGGGCGTTCCCCGGCCGTCGCCGGCGGCCGTGCCCGGGCCGCCCCGTACCCGCTCCAGAATCTTGCCGGTGACGCCAGGATCCAAGAGGGACTCTCCCTTGGACACCCGCCGGATCGCGTCCACGAGTTCCTGGGTTCCGATTTGCTTGAGCACGTAGCCGCTGGCGCCGGCCATCACGGATCCGATGACGGCCTCGTCGTCGGAGTAACTGGTGAGCATGATCACCCGGATGTGCGGCCAGCGGGAGCGGATGGACCGGCACGCCTCGATGCCGCTCCCGCCGGGCATGCGGATGTCCATCACCACCACGTCGGGCTGCACCTGCTCCACGACCTGCTCGGCTTCCGCGGCGGAGCCGGCCTCGCCCACCACCTCAAGGTCCGCGACCCGGTTGAGCAGGCTCTTGAGCCCCACCCGCACCACTTCGTGGTCGTCGACGATGACCACCTTGATCGTCTGCACCCGTCCCACCCCTTCATCCATGGCTTGCACCCACCGCCCCGCGCCGCGGGCCGCCGGCGCCTGACGCGGGCCGATCTCCCGGCCGGCGTGCCGGACTCCTCCCGGCGAATGCCGGCTCCTCCCGCGTGCCCGCCTCTACGCCTTGCCGCCGCCGCCGGCCAGCTCCCGGGGGACCGCGACCCACACCCGCGTGCCCCGGCCGGGCTGGCTCGTCACCTCGAGCTCCCCGCCGATGAGCTGCGCCCTCTGGCGCATGTTGCGCAGCCCGTTGCCCGCCAGGGGCACCGATTCGCTCATCTGGAAACCGGTGCCGTCGTCGTGCACCGTTACCTCCACCGTGTCCGGCGACACGTCGACCACGATGCGGACACGGCTCGCCCGCCCATGGCGCACCGCGTTGGTGAGCGACTCCCGCGTGATCTGGCGCAGGTGATTGAGGACTTCCGGCCGCACCCGCGTCGCGGCCTCGCCCCGGGCTTCGACCGTGACCGCCACGCCGAACCCGCTCCTGAATTCGGCGGCAATGGCGGCCAACGCCTCCTGCAAGGTCCGCCCGTCGTCGATGGGCGAGCGCAAATTGGTGATGTACTGGCGGATATCCCGGATCGCCTCGTTAAGCTTTTCCATCCCAAACCCGATGCGGGAGCGGCACTCGGCAGGATCCTCCTCCAGCTGTTCCCGGGCCGCCTCCAGGTTCAACCCCACCGCGTACAGCGACTGAATGATCCCGTCGTGCAGCTCGCGGGCGATGCGGTCCCGCTCTTCAAGCACCGCCCGGACCCGGTCGGCTTCTTCCAGCTGCCGCGCATGCTCGATGTCAAACATCTCGAGCATCCGGAGAACAAAGTACGTAATGGCCAGGCCCGCCAATCCCCGCCACAGCTCGATGGGCACGCCCGTCAGCTCAAACACGATGGCCGTGTTGACGTACCGGGACAAAAACGCGTTCGCGGGCGGCACGATCAGGCCGTCGGCCACCCCGTAAAACGCCACCGCCAACACCGTCAGGCGCAGAGCGTTCAACAGGCGCGGCACCTGCAGCCGCCCGAACTCATGGGCCTGGCGGCTCAGCGCATAGCAGGTCACGATGGCTCCGGGCAGCGCGAGCAGGTATCGGGACCAGACGTCGCCGGCTTCCAGCCAGCTGCTGGCCATCTCAAGACCGAAAAACGGCCGGCCAAGGGCGAAGATGAGAAACCAGACGGCGAACAAGCCCCACGGCAGCGCCGGCAGGTAGCGGTAGCGGGCCGGCAGCCCTTCGGCCAGCAGCCGCATGCCAAACTGGAACAAGAACGTGAACGACACCGCCAGGAGCGTACCTTGCACGCCCCAGAGAAAGACGATGGCCTGCGCCGACAAGTACGTCGCCTGGATGGGGATGAACACTTGCCCCCACTCCGCCACCCCGTGCAGGAGGCCAAAGGTGCCCAAAAGGGGAAGCGCCCGCGCCACCGTCAGCTCGCTGGGACGCCGGGACTGGAGCGAGAGGGCGAAGCCGAGCAGAAAATAGACGAGGCCATAGGCGAACACGACCACGATCTCGTTGGTGCTGAAAAACTCCCGCAGCACGGCCATGCCGCCGCAGCCCACCACCTTTCCGTGCTTCCATTCTATCACAATCTGAAAGCCAGTTCCCCTAGGCCCTCCGTGGCACGCGAGGCCGTTCCGCCCGCCGGCCGCGGCGCCCGGCCTTGCGCCCGCCCGTTGCCCCGGTCCCCTCCCCGGCACCTGCCTATGCGCCCGCGAGGTACCGCGTGGGCGCCTACCCCGGGCACCCTCCCCGGCACCGTCCCCGCCCCCTGTGGTATACTGGGGTTACCGAAAATCCGGAGGGATTCCCGTGGCCAAGGTTCGCAAAGGCCAGGTCGATCCGACCTGCTACGACGAAACGCAAGGCACCGGCATGCTCCCCATCGTATCCGGCGAAAACGCCTACGGCGGCCGCGGCGCCAAGCTGACGGCCGTAGTCGTCGACGGCGATCGGGCGTGGTTTGACGAAGCGGCCCTGCACGGCCGCACGGCCCTGGAGCAGTCCGTGCGCTGGGCCAAGTCGCCCGACGAAGTGCCCGGCGGCCGCACGGTCCACCCGGTGTGGGTGTACATCCGGCCCGCTCCCGGCGGGGGCTTTCGTTACGTTGGCCTCGTAGCCGTCTCGATGCGCATCGACGAGGCGGCGGGCGTGGGATACAAGTCCTTGGCTCACCACGTCAACCAGCTGTCCAAGGCGATGAACGGCCACGTCGACTTGAGCGAGCTCGACGCCGCCGGCCGGGCGGCGCTGCTTGAGGCGCTAAAGAAATACCCCGAGGTGCTCGCCAACTCGCCCGAGGCGGTGAAAGAAGCCCTCGGCCTGGCCGCGTCCGCACCGGCGGCCGAAGCGTAACCGGCGCGGCCCAGGACCGTGAGCGGGGAACACTGTACCTGCCATGGTCCTGCGCCGTGCCTTTTCTCGTCCCCTCACCCGCGCCTTGTCCGGCACCGTTTCCCGGGCGGCGTACGCGCGCCGCATCGCCCGCGACGTGCTGCCGCTCACGGCGACGGAGCTCGCCCGCTGGCAGCGGCGCATCGCCGAAATCCCGAGTCCCGAGCTCCGGCGGCAGGCGCAGGCGAGCATCACCTTGAAGCGGTTTCACTGTGAAGGCGGTACGGTCTGTGCGGCCTTGCGGCCCGCCGCGGCGCCGAGCCTCGTGCGCCTTATCGTCGCCCTGCAAACTATCTCGGATTACCTCGACAACTTATGTGACCGCAGCGTGTCGTGGGATCCGGCCGATTACCGCCGGCTGCACCAGGCCCTCCTGGACGCGGTGGATGACACTGGTCCCTTGCACGACTACTACGCGCTCCACCCCAACAAGGACGACGGCGGTTACCTGGCCGACCTGGTGCTAGAGTGCCGCGCCTCGACCCGGGCGCTGCCCGCCTACCCGCTGGTGCGGGACCGCGTCAAAAGACTCATCGGCTTGTACAACGATCTGCAGGTGTACAAGCACGGGCCCTGGGAGCGCCGCGAACCGGCCTTGACCGGCTGGTTCTCGGAGAGGGGCGCAGCGTACCGGGACTTGCGCTGGTGGGAATTTGCGGCCGCGTGCGGGTCGACCTTGGCCGTGTTTGCCCTGTTTGCCGCCGCCGCGGAGCCCGGCCTCACGGACGAGCAGGCGGACGCCCTCGAACGGGCCTATTTCCCCTGGATCTGCGGCCTCCACATCCTCCTCGACTACCTCATCGACCAAGCGGAGGACGCAGCCGGCGGCGACTTAAACCTGGTCAGCTTTTACCCGTCCCCCGCCGAACGCCGGCGGCGCCTCATCCTCTTTGTCAAGGAGGCCCGGGCCCGGGCCCGGGCGCTTGCCGGCGCGGGTTTTCCCGAGGACGAGATCGCCTTTCACCAGACGGTGGTCGAGGGACTACCGGGGCTCTACCTCTCGGACGCCAAGGTCGCCCGGCAGCGGCTGCACGGCCTGGCCCTCGCCCTGCTGTGGGCCGGGGGGCCGGCCAGCTTCGGGTGGTACGCCTGGTGCCGGCGGTTTCGCCGCCGTGGCAACAAAAGCGGGCTCGACGTCAGAACACCCGCGGGGGATTCGGAAACGCGCTGCGCACAAGCCGGAGGAACGCCCGCACGGCAGGGCTCTGGTGGCGGTCCCGGCGCATGATGAGGGACGTGATGCGGCCCAGTTCCTCAAAGCCTGCGATGCCGAGCTCGACCAGCCGACCCTCCCGCAAGTCCTTGGCCACCGCGGACCACGGTTCCATGGCGACGCCGAAACCGGCCATCACCATCGTCTTGACGGCTTCGTGGCTGTCAAACTCCATGATGACGTCGGGCGTAATGCCGGCGGCCTCAAAGCTGGCGTCCACGTAGGTGCGAAACTTGGAATCCCGCTCGTAGGCGATCATCGGGATGGCGGCGAGCTCCCGGGGCGACAGCATCCGCTTTTCGGCCCAGGGCGAATCGGGGCTGGCGATGAGCACGATGCGGTCGCGAAACAGCGGGATGGTGTTGATGAGCTCGTGGCTGACGGGAACGGTGACAAGGCCGACGTCCATCTCGTTGCGCAGCACCATCAGGAGCACCTGGTCGATGGTGCCCGTGCGCACGTGCACCGTCACCAGCGGCTGCTGCTTGGCAAAGTCGGCCAAGAGATCGGGCAGCGTGTACATGGCCACGGTGGACACGGCCCCGATGGTGAGCCGCCCGTAGCCCGGGGTGTTCAAGTTGGCCAGCGCGCCCTGGCATTCTTCAATGGTGTGGATGATGCGGCGGGCGTACGAGTAGACGATCTCGCCGGCGGGCGTCAGCGCCACCCGGCGCCCCCGCCGCGCCAAGAGCACCGCGCCCATCTCCCGCTCAAGGCTCTTGACCTGCTTGGTCACGGCGGGCTGGCTCAGGTTGAGCACCTCGGCGGCGCGGGTGAAACCGCCCTCGTCGACCACGGTGCAAAAGGTCATCAGTTGCTGCAAAAGCACGGGCCCGCCCTCCTTCCGGTGTACAGCACACAGATTCCGACGCGGAATCGAAATGATGAATCGAATTCATTGGCATTATACGTCGACGGGGATTAGAATAAAAGTACCGTAGGCTGGTGAGCATCGCGCCCGCCACCACACCAAGAGAGGCGAGGGATCATGCGCGAGAGGCGTCTGGCGTCGTGGAAGATCGGGGGCGAGCAGGGCCAAGGAATTGATTCCACCGGGGAACTGCTGGCCATCGTCTGCAACAGGTTGGGGTACTACATTTACGGCTACCGGCAGTTCTCGTCCCGGATCAAAGGCGGCCATTCCAACTATAAGATTATGATCGGCACCGAACCGGTGGCTTCCACGTCCAGCGAGCTGGATGTGCTGGTGGCCATCGACCAGGAAACCATCGACCGCAACCATAAGGAACTGGTGGAAGGCGGGTTCCTGGTAGCTGATGCACATTTCGAGCCGGTCTTGCCCGAGGGCTGCCCGGCTCAACTTTTGTCGGTGCCGCTGACCCAGATGGCCCAGGAGGTCGGCAGCCCGCTCATGCGCAACGTGGTGTCGCTGGGCGTGTCCGCCTATATCCTCGGGCTGCCGCTGGACGCCTTTAAGGATGTCGTCCTCCAGCGCTTCGGCAAAAAGAGCCCCGAGGTCGGCCAGCAAAACGTGGCGGCCTTGGAGAAAGGCTACGCGTACGCGCAGGAGCACCTGCCCGAGCCCACCTGGAAGCTGGCGGCCGGCGACGGCAAGAGCCGCCTGATCATGATGGGCAACGACGCGGTCGCCCTCGGTGCGGCGGCGGCCGGCTGCCGGTTCTGCGCCGCGTATCCCATCACCCCGGCCTCCGAAGTTATGGAGAGCCTCATGTCCATCCTGCCCCGCTACGGCGGCGTCGTGGTGCAGGCGGAGGACGAGATCTCCGCGATCACGGCGTGCATCGGCGCGGGTTTCGCAGGCGCCCGGGCCATCACCGCGACGTCGGGGCCCGGCATCTCCCTGATGCAGGAAGCTATCGGCCTCGCGCACGTGGCCGAGATTCCCGTCGTCATCGTCGACACCCAGCGGGGCGGCCCCAGCACGGGCATGCCGACCAAGCACGAGCAGAGCGACGTGTGGGCGCTGCTCTACGGCAGCCACGGCGACACGCCGCGCATCGTGCTCGCGCCGAGCACCGTAGAGGAAACGTTCTACCTGACGGCCGACGCCTTTAACCTGGCGGACAAGTACCAATGCCCGGTGTTTGTCGCGACCGACCTGTCCCTCGCTCTGAACAAGCAGACGGTCGAGGACTTGGACATCACGCGGATCAAGATCGACCGCGGCCACCTCTTGACCGACGAGGAGATCGCCGCGCAGGCCGAGCCCGACGGGTTCCGCCGCTACCGGGTCACCGAGTCCGGCATCTCGCCGCGGCCTTTGCCCGGCCAGCCTAAGGGCCAGTACCTGGCCACCGGCGTCGAGCACAACGAGTTCGGCAAGGTCAGCGAGGACCCGAGAAACCGGGTCGCGATGATGGATAAGCGGCTGCGCAAGGTGCCGGCCGACCCCGCGGCATTGGATCTAAGCCTCGAGCCTCTGGCCTACACCGGCCCCGAGTCGCCCGACATCCTTTTGGTCGGCTTCGGCTCGTCGGTGGGCCCCATCGGCGACGCCCGCAAGCTGCTGGAAGCCGAAGGGCTCCGGGCCGGCCACGCGCACGTCAAGGTGCTGGCGCCGCTGCCGGTCAACCAGCTCGCCGAGCTGTTTGCCCGGGCCAAGCATGTCATCGTGGCCGAAAACAACGCCCACGGCCAGCTCTTCGCGCTCATCGAGCACCGGGTCGGCAAGGCCATGCGGGAGCAGGGCCTGACGGTGCCCCAACTCCACAGCCTGCGCAAGTACGACGGAAACCCGTTCCTGCCCAAGGAGATCGCGGCCGCGGCCAAAGAGGTGACGAGCTATGCCCAAGCTGGCTGATTTCAAGACCAACGAAAAGTCCTGGTGGTGCCCCGGCTGCGGCGACTTCGGCGTCTTGGCCTCGCTGCAGAAGGCCCTTGTCGATCTGGGCGTCGAGCCCCATGACGTCGCCATCGTGGCGGGCATCGGCTGCTCGGGCAAGATCGGCAACTACATCAACTGCTACAACTTCCACGTCGTGCACGGCCGGACGCTGCCGACGGCCATGGGCCTTAAGCTCGTCAACCGGGATCTCACGGTCATCGCGGCCGGCGGCGACGGCGACGGCTACGCCATCGGCGGCGGGCATTTCCTGCACGCCCTGCGGCGCAACGTGGACATGACGTACATCGTCATGGACAACCAGATCTACGGGCTCACCAAGGGCCAGACGTCGCCCACCAGCAAGACCGGCTTCAAGACCCGCTCGACCCCGGAGGGCAACATCGAGCGCCCGATCCGGCCGCTGCAGCTGGCCATCGCCGCGGGCGCGACCTTTGTCGCCGCCGGTTTCTCCAGCGACGTGAAGCAGCTGTCGTCCCTCATCGCGCAGGCGATCCAGCACAAGGGCTTCGCGCTGGTCAACGTCTACAGCCCGTGCGTGACCTTTAACAAGGTCAACACGTACGACTGGTACAAGGAAGTCCTCATCAACCTGGACGAGGACGAGAGCTACGATCCGACCGACCGGGGCGCGGCGCTCCAGAAGCTCATCGAGACCGACGAGCGCGTCCGCGGCCTTGTCTACAAGGCGCCGGACCAGCCGTCCTTCCAGGAGCTTTTCCCCGGGTACCGGGAAGAGCCCATCGTCCACCAGGATTGGACGATGCCCCAAGAGGACTTCGCGGAGCTGCTCGAGCAGTTCCGGTAAGGCGCAGGCCGGCTCCTCCGGCAGCGCGCCGTGGAATACGCGTGCTTTGTCCCGGGCCTCTCCCCCGCGACTGGGGAGAGGCCCGCTCGCGTTTTTTGCGCCATGTCCTCGCGAAAAGGTGAAACCTTAGGCCGTGTTTTTGGGTAATCCGCAGTAGAACCGGCGCACGCCGGGGCTCGCAGCAAGGAGGCAAGGCGCGGTGCCCACGGACGGCGACATCGTCCGCCTGTGTCAACAAGGCCGCTCAGAAGGCTTCGCGATGCTCCTGGACGCGTATCAGGGGCGGGTGTACCGGCGCGCATTCAGCTTCCTGCGGCACCGGGAGGACGCCCTGGACGTCACCCAGGAGGTGTTCCTGCGGGTGGCGCGGGCCATCGGGCATTTCCAGGCCGGGCGGCCCCTTTGGCCATGGCTGCGCCAGGTAACGACCAACGCCTGCCTCAACTACATCCGGGACAACCGCCAGGGGCCGCCGACGGTGTCGTGGGACGACGTAGTGGCCCACGGCGAAGTCGCGGCGGCGGACGCGGATCCGGAGCACCTGGCCGTCCTGGCCTGGGACCGGGAGATGATCGAGCGGGCCATGGCGGCGCTGCCGCCCGTGCAGCGGATGGTGGTCGTGCTGCGCCACCAGGAGCACCTGAGCTACGGCGAAATCGCCGGCTTGCTGGGACTGCCGCTGGGCACGGTCAAAACGCACCTCTTCCGGGCACGGCAGGCACTCGTCAAAGCGGTGCAGGCGGAGGCGGGAGGGAAACGCGATGCAGTGTCCTGAAGACCCGGCGCTGCAGATGTTCGTCGAAGGGGAGCTGGACCCGGCCGCGGCCGAGATCGTGCGCGCCCACATGCTGGGCTGCGCCCGTTGCCGGGCGTCGGTGGCGCAATACAAGCAGCTCCTTTGGGACTTGGAGCATCCGGCAGACGCTCCCTTGCCGCCGGAGCTGACGGCGATGCAAGAGCGGCTGATGGCCGCGTGGGCGGACGATCAACGGGCTGCGAAACAGCCGTCGCCGTCCCGCAGCTTCATCCCCGCGTGGGCCGGCTACAGCGTCATGTGGACCCGGCACATGCCGTCGGTCGATCGATTGGGCCGGTATCTTTCCCGCACGGGCCAGCGCATCCTCGAGTCGCGGCTGCCCTTTGTGCGGAGCCTGCTCAAGTGGAGGAGGTGACGGCCGTTGACCTGTTGATGTCCGTGCTGGCGTGGCTGCTCTGGCTCGTCGCGGGCCTGATCGGGCTGGTGCTGGCTGTCCTCTGCGTGCCGCTGCGGGCCGCCGTTGCCGCAGACAATCTGGCGCTGCCGGCAGGCGGCGAACTGGTGGCCGTGGACGAGGGCGGCGACGTCTCCATCGCGTGGCCGGAAGGCGACTGGCGGTGGGACATACACTGGCTCTTCGGCCTCATCCGGTGGTCGGGAACAAAGGTTCGCGGCGCGCCGGCCGAGAGCCGGATGCAGGTGTTGGGCAAGACCGTGCGTCCCCGGGCCCGGATGCCTGGGCGACCGGGCCGGGACAAGGGCAGGCACGGCCGGCGGTGGCGGTTTGGGCGCCGTACCCCGGGCGAGGACGATCCGGCCGGCAAGCCGGCCGGCGCCCGGAAGCGGCGGTCCCGGCGAGGTCTATCGCTGGCGGACGTGCGTACACTGTGGCCGGACGTCCGCTGGCTGTTGGGCAGCCTGCGGCGGGCCGGGACGGCATCGGTCCGAGGCGACCTCGTCTACGGGTTTGATGATCCGGCCTTGACCGGCTGGTGCGAGGCGATGCGGGCCGTGGCGCCTCTGCCCCGCGGCCTTGCCGTGACGCCGGACTTCTTGGGCCTGCGGCTTTCCGGGAAAGCCGCTGCCCAGCTGACCGTCTACCCCATCCGGGGCGTCGCGGCCGCAGGCCGCTTTCTCCTGCGCCCTGCGGTGCGCCGGTGGTGGCGGCAGCGCCGTCAACGGCCCTTTGCCGGCAGGGCAAGCGCCGCAAGGCGCGTGGCCCATGCCGGCTGATGGCGGGGCTTGGCGGAACGAAGTTGGCCGGAAAACTGCTAGACCCAAAGGAAGGGGAGGATAAGAAGGATGAACATCGAGGCGATTCTCGACAAGGTAGTCGGCACGATGAACACCCGGACGGTGGTGGGTGATCCCATCGAGATCCAGGGCGTCACGCTGGTGCCCCTCATCAACATCACCTTCGGATTCGGCGCCGGGGGCGGCGAGGGCAGCAACGAGCAGCAAGGTGCGGGCAAGGGCACCGGCGGCGGCGGCGGCGCCCGCATGAACGTCGTCGGCGTCCTCGTCGTAAGAGACGGCGATGTCCGCTTCCTGGCCACCAGCGGCAATAGCCCGTGGGATAAGCTCCTGGACTCGGTGCCGGAACTGCTCCAGAAGGTAAAGGTCAACATCGAAAAGGGCAAGGGCGGCAGCAAGGACGACGAGAAGGACGGAGACTAGCCGGCGGTTCTAAGCGGCGCCGCACCCGGGTGCGGCGCCGCGGCGCGTCTTGTAGGATACTGCGAAGGCGTGCGCCGCCGGGTGCCCGCCGCGCCGTCCATCCCGGCGTGGACGGCGGAGCACGCCGGCTGAGGGTACCCGTGCAGCGCTAGATGCCGGTGACGTAGGCGTAGACCGCCGCGGCGAGAATGAGGATGCCGACAACGCCTGCAAAAGATACCGCAAAGCGCAGCATAGGCGGCGGGTTGCCGCGTGTAACCTGCCGCGCCATCACCCGCAGTACCCCGTAGATCACAAACTGGAACAGGCTTAAGATCAAGAAGATCGCCCAGACGGGCATGGCGACACCTCCGTTGCTGGCCGCCGCATGCGGGGCGGCCGGCTGCGCACTTCGTTAGTATAGCACAGGGGTCCTCTGGAGGGAGCGACGGTGCGGCTCAAGGACGCGCAGGCGATGGTGGACGAATGGATCGGCCGGTTTGAGGAAGGCTACTGGCCGCCCCTGGCCAACCTGGCCCGGCTCACGGAGGAGGTCGGGGAGCTCGCGCGAGAGCTCAACGACCGGTATGGACCGAAAAGAAAGAAGCCCGGCGAACCCGCCGGGGACATCAGCCTTGAGCTCGGCGACTGTCTTTTCGTCCTTATCTGCATGGCCAACTCGCTGCGGATCGATCTTGAGGACGCCTTCGCCCGCACGTTGGCCAAATACCAAGAGCGCGACGCCGACCGGTGGACCCCCCGCCGGTCCCCCGCCGGACCGGATGCGCCGGCCGCGCCGTGACCGGCGTTGCCCCCGAGGAGCCGCGCCCGTGTGAAACCTCGGTCCTTGGAGGGTTAGCGCCGCTCCGAACCGCTTGACAGCCTGGCTCCGCCCCATGGCGCCGCGGGCTTGAGCGGCTCGCTGGCGAACGCGGCCCCCTGCCGTCCAAGCGCCTGGATGGTGACCGCGGCCGTCTCGGGTATGGCCTGGATGAGCTCCCGCGCCCGGCCGGCCTCGGCCTCCTCAATCTCGGCCGTCACCGCGACCGTGTGGCTTGCCGGGTCCGCCTCCACCCGCAGGCACTGGCCGGGACACCGAAAGCGGCGGGGCATGAGCACGCGTACGGTCGACTCCACCTCAAGCTTCCACCCCGGCCGTGCGATCCAGAGAATCCAGGCGTCCTGCAGCCGGCTCATCACCCAGGCGAAGCTCGGTCCCCACGCCCAAAACAGCCACCGGTTGACGGGGCGCATCGGCGGCCACAGGTGGGCCGCCACAAAGAAAGCCGCGTACCCCATGGCGGCGGCGGCGAGCGTGTGTGCCCCGACCTCCCACGGCCCGACCCGCACGTAGCGCAGGCGCAGCACGGTCCACCGGCGCAGGATGGCGTACAGCGCGCCCGCGCCGGCCATGGCCAGCCCGCTCAACCATGCATAGCGGGCGTACTGGGCCGCGAACCGAATGCTGGCCGCCAGCACCTCCCGGGCCGCGGCGCCGCCGAACTGCCAGGCAAAGATGCCGGCCTCAAACAGGGCGTACACCAGGTACACGAGCGGTACCGCCACCACCAGCGAGACCCCCGCGGCGATGCCCGCTCCCGTCGTCACCCACCAGGGCGCGCAACCGGCCAATCCGTCCCGGCGCAGTTGGTCCAGGTCCGGATGCCCTGTCGGCACGAACCGCCCTCTCACGGCCTTCCTCCCCCCAAACGGCGCGCGCCGGCCCCTCGGCGCATCATACAGTAATTCCCGCCGATCCGCCGCCTCCCTGCCGCCAGCGGGGGAGAAAACCGCCGCACGCCGCGCCCGTCAATCCCGGGCTCGCCGGCTCCATTCCTGCAAAATCCGCCAGGCGTACTCCTCGGTCAGGTCCACGACCGCGCGATCGGCGTGCGCCAACACGTCCGTGTGCCAGTGGTAGTTGGGAATGCCGCCGTCGTCCCCCATGGCCAAGAGGGTGACGGCCGGGTATCCGGCCAGCGTGGCCGCCAGTGCGTCGGTCGGCAAGAGCAAGTTGGCCAACGGCTGGACGCGGCCGGCAAACTCGGCCGCGGCCTGCCGCGCCGCAGCGACCAGATCCTTATCGTAGGGCCGGTAGACCAGCATGCCCTCGCCCGTGAGATAGCGAAGCCTCCCGCCGCCCACGTTGTCCAAGTTCACAAAGGCCGTCCCCGGCGGCAAAGCGGCTGTTGACAAGAAGTGGCTCATACCCCGCAGCCCCGACTCCTCGCACCCGGTAAACACAAAGATGGGGGCCAGACCGGGAATGGGCTCCTCCCGCCACCGCCTTGCGAGGGCGAGGGCCACCGCGACGCCCGAGCCGTTGTCGTTGGCGCCCTCGACGTACTTGCCGCTAGCCCATGAGAGAACCAAAAACGCGAGCGCGGCACCGAGCCACGCAGCGGCCCCCCGCTCGACCGCGCCGATCCAGCCGGCGGCCGGCCATGCCCACTTGAGAACGGTCCCGGCCGGCATGAGCGCCAGGGCCACGTAAGTGCCGACGAAAAACGGCCGCAGGATCGGGCGAAACCAGGGGGCAAACAACCACGTGCCCCGCTGGGTGTCGTAGTGGGCGCTGACGACGACCGGAACGACGGGGATTCCGGCGGCGGAAGCCTCGTCCCCTGCGGATTCACCGGCCGCGCGTTGTGCCAGGCGACCGATGACGTTTTGCGAAGGGGACCGCGGCAAGATCAGGTCAAAGTTGAGGCGGGCACCGAGCATCTCGCCGACCAGGGGCACGAGCAGCGCGATCATCGCCGCCGCACCCAAAAGCGGCCTCCAGGCGGCCAGCCACCGGGCCAGCAGCATGCCGGCGATGACCGCCGACGGCCCAAGGTAGAGCGTATGGCGCTGGCCTCGGAAGCGCTGGATTTCTACATCAAATCCAAGTTCCTCGAGCTTGGCGGCGATCCACTGCGCCGCCCGCCGCTCGCCCTCGGTGGCCGAACCGCGGGGACCAAGGCGGCAAAGATCTTGAAGGTAGTTCCAGGCGCCCATCCCGTCACCCCCGCGCGAACGTTAACCGCGACGCCGCCGGATTCCTCTCAAACTCGCGCCAAGCGACGATTTGTGAAGGCGCGCTCCATCGCGTCATCGCTTTCACCATTGGCAGGAGATCGATATGGCTGGTGGAATAGTACGATTCAACACACAGTTCCCTATCCCAAACCATGCACTAATAAAGAGGAGGATCGAGTCGGATGCGCAAGTGGACCAGGGTATGGGTCTTGGCGTGCCTGGTGGTAGGGATCCTCACGGGTGCGGCCATGGCCCAGGAGATCGTCGTCGGTCTCAACGTCGAACTGACGGGCAGCATTCCCGTAGTCGGCCAGTCCAGCCGCAACGGCGCCCAGCTGGCGGTGGATCAGGTCAACGCCGCGGGCGGCCTTGAGGTGGGCGGCCGGCGCTACACCGTGCGCCTCGTCGTGGAGGACAACGAAGACGACGCGGCGTCGGCGGTGGCGGCCACCACCAAGCTGATCACCCAGAACCAGGTCGTGGCGGTGATCGGGCCCAACGCCAGCCGCAACGCGATCCCGGCCGCGCAGATCGCCGAGAACTGGCGCACGCCCCTGATCTCGCCGTGGTCCACCAACCCGACCACGACCGCGGGCAAGCGGTACGTGTTCCGGGCCGCGTTCATCGACGACTTCCAGGGCGAGGTCGTGGCGGCGTTCGCCCGCAACAACCTGGGCGCCCAGACCGCGGCGGTGCTCTTTGATATCGCCAGCGAGTACAACAAGGGGATCGCGGAGATCTTCCGCTCCTCCTTTGAGGCTCTCGGCGGGCGCGTCGTGGCGTGGGAAACGTACACCACCGGCGACCGCGACTTCTCCTCTCAGCTGACCAACATCCGGGCCGCCAACCCGGACGTGCTGTTCCTGCCCAACTACTACAGCGAGGTTCCGCTCCAGGTGCAGCAGGCCCGGCGGCTGGGCATCGGCGCCCGCATCCTCGGCAGCGACAGCTGGGGCTCCGCTGAACTGTTGACCCTGGGCGGCGCGGACATGGAAGGCCTGTTCTTTACCACCCACTACGCGCCCGACATCGCCACCCCGGTGGCCCGGGAGTTCATCAGCGCCTACGAGGCCCGCTACGGCAACACGCCGGACGACGTGGCCGCGCTGACTTACGACTCCATGCAGCTTCTGTTCCAGGCGCTTCAGAAGGCCGGCCGGGTTGATCGTGAGGCCGTGCGCAACGCTCTTGCCTCTATCACCGACTTTGAGGGCGTTACGGGCAGCATGCGGTTTGAAGGCACGGGCGACCCCGTCAAGAGCGCGGTCATCATCCAGATCCGCGACGGCAAGTTCACCTACTACGACTCCGTGGCCCCGTAAGCCCCGGCATGCGGACGTCGCTCATTAACGGCTAGGCCTGTCGGAAACGGTGGGGCCGGGTGCCGCACCCGGCTCCACCCTGTTTTTGCCCAAATCCCTGTCTGGCCTGCGTCCCTGCCGGCGCCGATTCGCCGCGGGGACCGGCCGCATCGGTGCAGTGGACCAGGGGAGGTTTCATTTTGGAGTTTTGGCTGCAGCAAACGCTCAACGCCCTGCAGCTTGGCAGCATTTATGCCCTGATTGCACTGGGCTATACGATGGTCTATGGCATCTTGCGCCTGATCAACTTCGCCCACGGCGACATCTTTATGGTGGGCGCCTTTGTCGGGCTCGCCGGCGCCCTGTGGCTCGGGCTGCCGATGGTCCCGACCCTCTTGTTTACCATGGCCTGCACGGCGCTGCTCGGCGTCACCATCGAGCGCCTCGCTTACAAGCCGCTGCGCAACGCGCCGCGGGTGTCGGCCGTCATCACCGCCCTCGGCATCGGCATCTTCCTTGAGCACTTCGTGCTGGGCACGGTCGGTGCGGAGCCGCGCGCGTTTCCGGCGCTCATCGCGGGCGGGCGGTTTGACCTGCCCGGCGGGCTCACCGTCAACTCGGTGCAGATTCTCATCATCGGCGTCTCCGTCGTCCTCATGCTGGGCCTCGACTGGTTCATCCGCGGGACGCTGACGGGCATGGCCATGCGGGCCATCTCATGGGACCGCTCCGTCGTCCCCCTGATGGGCATCAACGTGGACCGGATCATCTCCCTCACCTTCGCCATCGGTTCGGCCCTCGCGGCGGCGGGAGGCGTCCTGTTTGGCCAGGCGTACCCGATTATCGATCCCTACATGGGCATCCTCATCGGCTGGAAAGCGTTCATCGCGGCAGTGGTGGGCGGCATCGGCAACATCCGCGGCGCGATGCTCGGCGGATACATCCTGGGAATGACGGAGATCTACGTCGCGGCCGTGCTGCCCAGCACGTACCGGGACTTCGTCGCCTTTACGCTGCTGCTTCTGCTGCTGGTCTTCCGTCCCACCGGGATTCTCGGGCGCGTCCAAGCGCAAAAGGTGTGAACGGGCGCCGCCCGGCCAAGGGCGGCGGATGCCAAGGACTGAGAGGGGCAACATGCAGGTGCAGACATCTTGGATATCGCGCTGGGCGGTGCCGCTGCTGGTCGTGGCGGGCTTCGCCGTCGCCTGGGCGATTCCCCGGTATCAGTTGATCAACCCGTACTATGAATTGATCCTGATGTACGTCGGGATCAACATCATGCTCACGGTCAGCCTCAACCTGGTCAACGGCTACATGGGCGAGTTTTCCGTCGGCCACGCGGGGTTTATGGCCGTGGGGGCGTACGTGGCGTCGGTGCTCACCATGCGGGTTATCCCGTGGGACATGGCGGGCTACCTCTACCCGCTCGCCCTTATCGGCGGCGGGATCGGCGCCGGCGTCGTGGCGCTGCTGGTGGCCATTCCCTCGTTCCGCACCCGCGGCGACTACTTGGCCCTTGTGACGCTGGCGCTCAACATGATCGTCAAGAGCGTCATCGAAAACATCGACGCCGTCGGCGGCCCGCGCGGGTTTCTCGTCATGCTGCGCTTGACGAACCTGCCGTGGGTCTATGTGTGGGTCATTGTCACGTTGTGGGTCATCCGCAACTTCATCTACTCGAACGCCGGGCGCGGGGTGCTGGCCATCCGGGAGGATGAGGTGGCCGCGGAGCTGATCGGTGTCCGCACTCGCGAGGTCAAGCTGCGGGCCTTCATCATCTCCGCCTTCTTCGCCGGCGTGGCCGGCGGGTTGTACGCGCACTTGCTCCAGTTCATCCACCCGCGCAACTTTGACATTCTTAAGTCCACGGAAATCCTCATCATGGTCTACCTGGGCGGGATCGGCAGCATGATGGGGTCGGTGCTGGGCGCGAGCATTTTTACGGTGCTCCTGGAGGCGCTGCGCTTCATGGGCGTCTGGCGCATGGCTCTGGCGCCGCTCCTGTTGGTGGTGCTCATGATCTTGCGGCCCACCGGGATTATGGGCCTCAAGGAGTGGCGGGGGCTCATCCCGCTCGATGAGCGGCTGCGCCTGTGGCGCTTGCGGGCGCGCAAAGGAGGATCGGCCAGTGCTGCTGGAAATTGAAGGCCTGAACCTCCGCTTCAGCGGCCTGCACGCGGTGCGGGACTTTCGCCTCCACGTGCCCAAAGGGAGCCTCTCCGGCATCATCGGCCCCAACGGCGCCGGCAAGACGACGGTGTTTAACCTGATCACCGGCGTGTACAAGCCCGACTCGGGCGACATCCGGCTCGAGGGGAAGTCTCTCGTGGGCCTGCAGCCGTCGCAGATCGTCGCCCGGGGCGTAGCCCGGACGTTCCAGAACATCCGGCTGTTCAAGGACTTGACCGTCCTCGACAACGTGCGCATCGCCCACTACCAGACGGCCGGCTACGGCCTGTGGCCGGCGTTTTTGCGCCTGGCAGGGGTGCAGCGGCGGGAAGACGCCATCACCGAACAGTCCATGGCTCTGCTTGAGGTGTTTGACCTCGCCCACCTGGCGCTGGAGCCGGCCAAGAGCCTCCCTTACGGCGCCCAGCGCAAGCTCGAGATCGCCCGGGCGCTGGCCACCAAGCCAAAGCTGCTCCTCTTGGATGAGCCGGCCGCCGGAATGAACCCGGCGGAAGTGGTGCAGCTCGGCGAGCTCATTCAGGATCTGCGGAAACGCTTTGACGTCACGGTGCTGCTCATCGAGCACCAGATGAAGATGGTCATGAGCATCTGCGAGCGGCTGACGGTGCTCGACTTTGGCCAGGTCATCGCCGAAGGTGTGCCGGAGGAAATCCGCACCAACCAGCGGGTGCTCGAGGCGTACCTGGGCCGGGGGGTGACCTTGGCATGAGCGAGACGCGGCCAGATCCGAAGCACGGGCTTGCGCTGGGCGGGACCGTGGCCGGCGAGCCCCTGCTCACCCTGGAGGACGTTCACGTCTCTTACGGCAACATCCGCGCCGTGCGGGGCATTTCGATGGAGGTGCGGCAGGGCGAGATCGTGACCTTGATCGGCGCCAACGGCGCCGGCAAGACGACGACGCTGCGGGCCATCTCGCGGCTCATCCCCATCGCTCAGGGACGCATGAGCTACCGCGGGCGGGACTTGACCCGCTATCCCGCGCACCAGGTGGTTGGCCTCGGCATCTGCCACGTCCCCGAGGGCCGGGGCGTGTTCGCGAACCTCACGGTCCGGGAAAACCTCATGCTGGCCACATACAGCCGCCGGGGCAAGGGCGACATCAACCAGGACCTGGAGCGGGTGTACTCGACCTTCCCCCGCCTGGCCGAGCGCCGCAACCAGTACGCGGGCACGCTCAGCGGCGGCGAGCAGCAGATGCTCGCGGTCGGCCGGGCCCTCATGACCGGCGGCGACCTCATGCTGCTCGACGAGCCGTCCATGGGCCTTGCGCCCATTCTCGTGGAGGAGATTTTCCGCATCCTGGTGGAGATTAACCGCCAAGGCACGACGCTGCTCCTCGTGGAGCAAAACGCGCGCATGGCGCTGCAGATCGCCCACCGGGCGTACGTGCTGGAAACCGGCGCCATCCGCGTGAGCGGGCCGGCCCGGGAACTCCTCGACGACCCACGGGTGCGGGAGGCGTACTTGGGCGCCTGACGTAGACGCGAAAACGGCCGGCCGGTCCTGGTCCAAAACCAGGAACGGCCGGCCGCAACGTATCCGGCGGCGCATCGTCGCGGATTCCGCCGTCAGCGGCGGGGCCGCTTCTTGCACAGAAACCAGCGGTGCGTGTCGATCATGCTGGCCTTGACGGGCTCGCGGCAGTGGTCGCAGACGACCTGCTCTTCTTCCTCCCCGCCGCGCCCGGCCGCCACCATGGCCAAGTCGTCGTCGCTGAGAAACTCCACGTCCTGGCGCAGCTCGTGAACGGTCATCCCCGTCTCGCGGAGCAGCACGCCTTCGGGATCCTTCTCCAATTCCTTGCGGAACGCCGCGTCCGTCTTGGCTCGCTCGGCGAGTTCGTTAAGAATCGCCTCTAAGTTCACGATCCCATCTTTCCTCTCTTGCTCGTCGGAACGCCGGCTCCGCGGCATCCCTGGCGCCGCCGCCCCAGGTCGGACGATGAGCTGTACCACCGGCATGCGCCCGGGCGGCTCCGCCGGCAGCAAGGGTTTATTGTACACCAACTACGCACGCCCTGCACGGGTGCGTGCACCCCGTGGCCGGCCCGGCGCCCTGCGCCCGCGAAGACTCCGGCTCGCAGCGCCCTTGGCAGGAGACGCCCGCACCTATTGTACCTCGAACCGCAAGAAAGTTCTGGGGTGCATGCACCTCAAGATCCGCGCGGCGCTTGACGCGGCAGGGACGTTTTGGTAGACTGGTGGCGAAACTCAGGGGAGCTCGTGACGGGCTGAGAGGGTGGCGTCCGCCACCGACCCTTGGAACCTGCTCCGGGTAATGCCGGCGTAGGGAGAGTTCGAGAAAGGCTGCTCGATTGACCCGTCACGGAACCTCTATCATCCATCGATAGGAGGTTCTTTTTTATGTCCTTCCAGCTGTCTCGCCGCCTGCTGGTGCTCACGGTCGCCGCTGCCCTGGCGGGCCTTGCCGGGATTGCGATCGCTCCGGTCCCGCTGGCCCATGCGCAGCAGCAGCTCGTGGTCTACACGTACGATTCGTTTGCCTCGGGCCCCGCGCAGGCCATCAAGGAAGGTTTCGAGGCGCTTTACCCGGGCGTGGAGGTTGTGTTTCTGGCGCCCGGGTCCGCCGGGGAGACCCTCGCCCGCCTCATCGCGGAGCTTGACTCCGGCGGCACCGACGCGGACGTGTTCGTGGGCTTGAGCGACACCCAGCTGGCCCGGGCCATCGACCGCGGCGTTTTCACGAAGCTCGACCGCTCGCTCCTGCCCAACCTGGCCAAAGTGCCGGCACACCTCGATTTCGACGAGACAGGCCACGTGGTACCCTTTGACCACGGTTACGTCACCATCATCTACGACAGCCGCGTGCTCTCCGGGTCGGAGCTGCCCGAAACCCTTGAGGATCTGGTCGACCCGCGTTTTAGGGGCAAGCTGATCGCCATCGATCCGCGGACGTCCTCGGTCGGACACGCGTTTCTCATGTGGACCATCGCCGAGTTCGGCGACCCCGGGTACTTGGCGTTTTGGGAAAAGCTCGCCCCCAACCTGCTCACCATAACGGGCGGCTGGTCGGCCGCGTACAGCCACTACGAAGCCGGCGAGGCGCCGATGATGGTTTCCTATTCGACCGACACCGCCGCCGGGGTGTACTACGCCGGCAGCGACCATACCCGCGTCCTCACGCCCATGGGGCAGGCGTACCAGCAGATTGAGGCCGCGGGCGTCGTGGCCGGCACCGACGTTCCGGAGCTCGCCCACCGGTTCTTGGACTACCTGCTGTCGGAGGAAGTCCAGAGCCTGATCCCGACCACCAACTGGATGTTCCCGGTCAACGCCGAGGCGCCGGTGCCGGACTTCTTCGCCCAGTACGCGGTCGTTCCCGAGAACCCCGTCCGCCTCGACGCCCGGCTCATCGAGGCAAACGAGCAGCGGTGGCTGCGGGAGTGGGCGCGGCTCATCACGGGCCTGCGCTAAAGGCACGGCAAAGGCCGCCGCGAAGCGCCAGTGCTCCAGCACGGCACAAAGACCGCTTTCTCCATGAAACCCGGCGCGGGGAGAGCCTGGGCAGGCGAACACGGCCGACGGCAGCGGCTGGCGGTCCTGCTCCTCCTCCCCGCCGCCGCTCTCTTGGGCGCCGTCTTTTATCTCCCGGTCGGCATCGCCCTCGTTCAAGGTTTCCGAGACGGCGGCGCGAGCTTGTCACTGGCACGGTTTGTCTCCCTCGTCACCGACCCGTACATCCTCCGCCTCGTCCGGTTCACGGCGTGGCAGGCCTTCCTGTCGGCGCTGCTCAGCGTGGCCATCGGCGTGCCCCTCGGGTACCTTTTGGCCAACCGGTCGTTTCCCGGCAAGCGGCTTGTGTCGTCGCTGGTGATGGTGCCGTTCGTCATGCCGGCTATCACGGTGGCGCTCGGGTTTCTTGTCATGTACGGGACGAACGGCTGGTTCAACGAAGCGCTGCAAGCCGTCTTTGGGTTTAAGGCGCAGGTGCTGCATACCCTGTGGGCCATCGTCCTGGCCCACGCCTTTTACAACGGCCCCCTGGTGGCCCGCATGACGCAAGGGGCTTGGGAGCGGCTTGATCCGGCTTTGGAGGAAAGCGCGCGCACCCTCGGGGCAAGCCCCCTCGCGGTGCTGCGGGACGTCACGCTGCCGGCGGTCGCCCCCGGCGTCGTGAGCGGGGCGGTGCTGGCTTTCATCTACTGCTTCATGAGCTTTCCCATCGTGCTGTCGCTGGGCGGCGCCCGCTACTCGACCCTGGAGGTCGAAGTGTTTACCCTCATGCGGGTGCTGCTGGACTATGAGACGGCCGCGGCCCTCGCGGCCATACAGGCGGGCGTCTCGCTCCTGTTCGCGTACGTGTTCCTCCGCCTCGAGGGCCGCGCGCCGAGCCCCTTCGCCTCTTTCCGGGCCCGCCGCCCGCGGCCGCTCGCGGCGAAGCCCGGCGACCTATGGCTGTGGCTGCTCATCGCCCTGCTGCTCGTCTTTTTCGGCGGGCCTTTGATGAGCATCGTCTTCGATTCCGTGCGGGATCCCCGCGGCGGGTTCACCCTGGCGGCGTACGGCCGCGTCGGGAGCTCGGGGCGGGACTTTCACCTCGGCGCGCCCCCCCTCGCCGCGATCCAAAACAGCCTCCGGTTCGCCGCGGTCGCCGCGGCCATCGCCCTTGCGGCCGGCGCGGCCTTCGTCTACGCCGTCGTCCGGTTTCTCAAGCGGCGGCTGCCGCTCCTCGAGACGCTGTCGCTCGCGCCCATCGCGGTCTCCTCCGTCGCCTTGGCCTACGGGCTTTCGGTCGCCTTCCGGGGGCCCCTCGAGATCGTTCCTCAGGAGCTACGCATCCCGCTCACCCATGCGGTGCTGGCCTTTCCTTTTGTCGTGCGGGCGCTGCGCCCGGTCCTGGAGGGCGTTGACGGGAGGCTCGTCGAGGCGGCCCGCACCTTGGGCGCCGGCCGCTGGCGGGCGTTTTTCGACGTGGAGCTGCCCATGGCCTTGACGGGTCTTGTGGTCGCATTCGCGCTCTCCTTTGGCCTGAGCATGAGCGAGACGACCGCCACGTTGATGCTGGCCCGCCCGGAGCAGGTGACGATGCCCGTGAGCGTGTACCGCTTCTTGGCGGCGCGGGACTTCGCGGGCGCCTCCGCCATGGCGGTCGTCTTGATGATCGTCACGGGCGGAGTTTTCATTATCGCCGAAGCCCTCGCGGGCTGGGTGCGCCGGCGCCACGGAGGGACCATCGATGCGTAGAGCGGCCGGAGAGGAGTCCGGCGTTCGGAGCGGCGTTGAGCTTCGGGGCCTCACCAAACGTTTCGGGTCCGTCGCGGCGGTGGACGGCGTGAGCCTCAGCGTGGCCGGCGGGGAGCTGCTCGCCGTCGTGGGCCCCTCCGGCTGCGGCAAGACGACGCTCCTGCGGCTGGTGGCAGGACTTGAGCAGCCCGACGCGGGCAGCGTCCTCATCGACGGGCGCGACGTGACGGCGATGCCGCCCGAGCGGCGGGACGTAGGCTTTGTCTTTCAGCAGTTCGCCCTGTTTCCCAACATGACCGTGGCGGGGAACGTGGAGTATGGACTCAAGCGCAAAGGAGCGTCCCGAAAGGAGCGGGCGCGCCGGGTGGAGGAGATGCTGGACATGGTGGGCCTTGCAGAGCTGGCCCACCGCCGGCCGGACCAGCTGAGCGCCGGGCAGCAGCAGCGGGTGGCGCTGGCGCGGGCCCTCGCGCCCAGGCCAAAGACGCTGCTGTTGGATGAGCCGCTTTCGGCCCTGGACGCCGCGATCCGGGTGCGCCTGCGGGACGAACTGCGGGAGGCGCAGCGACGGCTGGGAATCACCACCATTCTCGTCACCCACGACCAGGAAGAGGCGCTTGCCGTCGCGGACCGGGTCGCGGTCATGAACGGGGGCCGCCTGGAGCAAGTCGGGACGCCGTGGGAACTGTACGACCGGCCCCGGACCCCCTTCGTGGCGGGGTTCATCGGCCGCGGCAACTTTTTGGACGCTCGCGTGGCGGGCTCCGCCATTGACTTTGGCCCCTTTGGCCGGCTGGAGAAAGCGTCGGTGCCGGGCGCGGCGGCGCTGCCCGAAGGCCCGGTGCAGGCCCTGGTGCGGCCCGAGGCGGTGCTGCTGGACCCCGCGGAGCACGATGAGGCCGGTCTCACCGCGTCCGCCGTCGTGGAAGACGTCATTTTCGGCGGCGAGCGGTCCCTCGTCAAGCTCTTGGTCGACGGCCGAACGTGGACGGCCGCGGTTTTTGGCGGGGCGACCCAGGAGGTGTTGGCCCGCCGGGGACGGCCCGTGACGGTGCGGGTCCCGTTTGCCGCCCTGCGCTGGATGCCGCCGGCGTCCGGGACCTCCCCGCGTTCTTAAGGCACCCTGCGACCCCGGCATTGGGGTGCCCACACCCATGCGCGCGCCCGCGGGCTCGGCGTATGATAGATGGGGTGCTTGTACGCTGGGACAGAAGCTTTTTCTTGTGTTCTGACAGTTCCCGGTGATATCATGGCAAAAAACCCGGTCGACCCGCAGAGCTGGATCCGTCGAAGGGCCAGGCCAGCCGCTGCCGGCCGTGGTCCAGACCTGTTATACTTATAAGAACCGCCCTTTTTTGACTCGGGTCGCGCGCGTTTTCGCGTCGCGCCTTGCGCGATGCCTCCGGCAAGGCGCTCGCCGGTATCGCGCGTGGCACCCGGCGCGGGCCACGGCCTCCGCTCCACCTGGAGGTGAGCTCTCATCCAGCGCTTTGAATGGCTGCGGAGCATCTGGACGATCGTTGCCGCGCTGGTCCTCGGCGCGATCATCGGTCTTTGGTTCCCGGGTCTGGCCCGAGCGCTCGCGCGGCTCGGTGACGTGTACGTGACGTTTCTCATCATGTGCGTGCCGCCCATCATGCTGACGGCCCTCAGCACCAGCGTGGCCAAGCTCATCAACAACCCGGCGGCTGCCCGGTACTTCCGGCGGATGGTCGTCGTCTTCCTCATCGGCATGGTGGCTGCGGCTGCCGTCGGCGTCGCCGGCATGGTGATCGCGCGGCCCGGCGCCGGCCTGTCCCAGCAGGCGCAGCTGCTCATCGGCAACATGTTGCGGGACGCCCATACGGTGGGTTCGTCCGGCGCAACCTGGGCCGAAGTGCTGTTTGGCTTGATTCCGCAGAACATGTTCGCGGCCATCGCCGAGGGGAACTACCCGCAGATCCTGTTCATCTCCCTGCTTCTGGGGCTCCTCCTCGGCGTTGTCCGGCTCCCGGCCACCGAGCGCATGCTGGAGCTGGCCGAACTCGTCTTTGAGCTGTTTCAGCAGGCGATCATGTGGAGCACGTACTTCCTGCCCGTTGCCGTAATCGGGATCGTGGCAGGACAGGTGGCCACGGCGGGCGTAGACCTCCTGCTCGCCCTGGGCCGGCTGCTGGCCGCCTGCTTCGTTGTTGCGTTCTTTATTTGGCTGGTGAGCTCGGTGCTGCTGGCAAAGGCAACCGGCGTTTCGTGGAGGGAGCAGGAGCGGATCATGCGGCGGCCCCTCGCCTTTGCCTTTGCCACCGCCAACAGCATGGCCACGATGCCGATCTTGATGGAAACGCTGGAGCAGCTGAGGCTGCCGCGGCAGCTGGTCAACATCGTGCTGCCGTTGGGCGTGCTGCTTGCCCGCTACGCCTTCGTGAACTACGGCGCGATGGCGCTCGTCTTTGCGATGCAGCTCTATGGCTTGCCCGTTACACCGGGAGCATTGGCGGCCATCATCGCGGGTTCAGCCTTCGTCGGAGCCGCAACGACCGGGATGCCCGCCGTCCCGTTCATGACCGCGTTGACCATCGTCTCGGTGCCGCTCGGCATCCCGCTGGAGGCCGTCATCCCCATTTTCCTCGCCATCCTGCCGATCTTTGATCCATTCGGGACTGCCGCGGCCGTGCAACTGCAGGCAGCCACGACGGCCATTATCGTGGGCCAGGAGCGAGAGATGGCGCTTGGCGCTCCCGGGACCGGCACCCGGTTTCCGACGCAGCAGGTATCGTCCTCGTAACGGCTTCTGCCCGATGCGAAAGGTGGGACAGCTGGCATGAAAAGCGTAGGTGCGGGCAACAGGCGGCAGCCGCCGGCGTTGGCTCCCACACTCGCCCTGGTGGTGTTCCTGGCCTTCGTCGTGGCCGCCCTGTCCGCAGCGACCGTCCACGCGCAAGGAGATTCCCCGGCGAGCGCGGGACGTGCGCCGATCCCGCCGTCGACGGTGCTGCCGGACCTTGACCGCCTGCCCCCCGACATTCGCGCCATCCGCGAGCGGGGCTATCTCATCGTGGCGATGATGTTGCAAGATCGCTACCCGTTCTACTACGTGAACGATACGGGCGAACTCGCCGGGCTCGAAGTCGATCTAGCCAAGGACATCGCCCGGCACCTGGGGGTCGACGTGGTGTTTGACCGCACGCCCCAGACGTTCAACGGCGTCGTGGACTACGTCGCACAAGGATTCGCGGACATCGGCATGTCCAAGTTGAGCATCACCTTGCCCCGGGCACAGCAAGTGCTTTTCACCCGGCCTTACATGGTCCTTCCCCAGACGATCCTCGTCAACCGCGCCGCGCTGGCGGCCTCCCGGGCGGGCTCCAACGCCCTCGAAGTGCTGCGCCTGCCGGGACAGCGCATCGCGGTCATGGACGGTTCGGTGTTCGTCGAGTACGGACGGCAGCTGTTCCCCCAGGCGATCCTGGTGCCGTACGACAATCCGGAGGATCTCTTCGACGCGGTCATTAACGGCGACGTGGTCGCTACGACGTACGACCAGGCCCAGACGTCGGGACTGCTGTACCAGCGGCCCGAGTTGCGCATTTTCCTGCAGGAGTACATCATCCCCGGCATCATCGATCCCTTGGCCATCGCGGTGCCTTGGCAGAGCGTGTGGCTCCACCAGTGGCTCAACACGTACTTGGAGCTGCGCGACGAAACGTGGACGGTCGAGCAGCTGTTTGAGATGTACCCGCGGCCGGGCGCGGGGGAGCGTTGAATGCGGCGCCTGGAATGGCTGAAAAGCGTCTGGGCTATCGTGGCGGCCATGGTCCTCGGCGTCCTTATCGGCCTGTACCGGCCCGCCTGGGCGCAGTCCCTCGCCTTAATCGGCAACGCGTATGTCACCTTTCTGGTCATGTGCGTGCCGCCGATTATGCTTACGGCCGTCAGTTCCAGCGTCTCGCGCCTTGTGAGGAGCGCATCCGCGGGCCGGCAAATCCGGCGGATGGCACTTGTCTTCGCCGCCTTCATGTTGACGACCAGTTTCGTCACGGTGATGACGATGCTGGTCGTTGCGCCGGGGAGCACGCTGCCGCCGCAGACGCAGGCGGCCCTGGGACACCTGATCCGGCGGGCTGAGGCGGCGGCGGCCGGCGGCTCCTGGGCCGATCTGTTCCTGAACGTCGTACCCCACAACGTGCTGGCCGCGCTGGTCGAAAACAACTACCCCCAGATCCTTTTCGTCTCCATTCTGCTCGGTCTTTTGCTCGGGTTCACCCGGGCGGCCGCGGCGCAGGAGCTTGTGGCCATGGCCGAGGCGGGCTTCAAGATGTTTCAGATGGCGATCTCGTGGAGCACTTACGTGCTGCCCTTCGCCATTGTGGGCATCATGGCGGGCCAGGTCGCCCGCACGGGGTTTGAGATCGTGCTTGCGCTCATCAAGCTGCTGGCCGTGGGGCTGGCGCTGGCGGTCGGAGCCATCGTCGTCGCTCTGCTCCTGATCGCGCGGGTGCAGCGCCGTCCGGTCGGTTCCGTGTGGACGGCGTTGCGGCGGCCGATCATGATGGGCTTTGGCACCACCAACAGCATGGCTGTCATGCCGCTCCTCATGGACTCCCTGGAGAAGGCCTTCGCCCTGCCGCAGCAACTCGTCAGCCTGGTGGTGCCGCTGTCGGTGCTCATCGCCCGCAACGCCAACGTGCTCTACGCGGGCATGATGCTCATGTTCGCGGCGCAGTTGTACGACGTCGACCTCTCACCCGGCCGCGTCGCCGTCATGATCGTCGCCACCGTAATCGGCACCGTGGCCGGCTCAGGGATGCCCACAATCCCGTTCCTGACAACGTTGACGGTCGTGTCCTACCCGATGGGGTTTCCCATTGAAGCCGTCATCCCGGTCTTTGTCTCCATCTTGCCGGTGCTGGATCCCTTTGGTACGGCTGCCGGCGTGACACTGCACGCTGCGGCCGCGTCCACCATCATCGGGAAACCTCCTGCGGCCCAAACGGCTCCGGCGCAGGAGACGGCGCCGGCGGGCGCGACGCTCAGCGGCGCGTGAGTGGAGGGGGCGTTGGCGCGTGGGTTTATCAGAGGTTTCTCGACGGGGCAAGGACCAGGCGACAGCTCGCGCAAGATTGTGGGCGTGGCTGTTTATCAGCGTTCTCGCCCTCGCCGGCTGCGGCAATCGCGCCACCGCCCCGCAACAGCCCGCGGCGGCGCTGGAATCCGCCGGAGAAATCAAAATCGCCGCGGTGTGGCCCTACTCCTCCCGCAGGACGTACTTCTGGGAAGGTATCCAACTGGCGCTGGAGGAGATCAACGGGCGCGGCGGCGTGCTCGGGCGCCGGCTCCGGGTCATCCAAGCCGACGACCAGTCTTCCGTGACGGAAGGCATGGCGGTGGCCCAGACGCTGGCGGAAGATCCCACGCTCCTCGCGGTCATCGGCCACCGCAACTCCTTCATAGCTTTGCCCGCCTCGGAGGTGTACGACCGGGCCGGGCTCATCTACATCGCTCCGAGCGCGACCAGCCCCACCCTGACGCAGCGAGGCTACACCCGCCTGTTCCGCACCATTCCCAGCGACACGTCCATCGGCCAGCAGATGGCCGTCTTTGTCTCCCAGGCCGGCCACCGGCGAGTGGCCATCGCCTACACCGACGACGCGTACGGTCGGGGGCTTGCGGCCGCCTTTGAGGACGCGGCCGAGGCGCGCGGGGTGCGCATCATCGACCGCGTCGCCCACTTCGGCGATTTGAGCGATGTCCGGCGCACCTTGGCCAAGTGGCAAGCCTTCGGCTACGATGCTCTCTTCGTCGCCGCGACGTCGCCGCAGCTGGCCGACATCGTCCGGCTCGTCCGCGAAGGCGGATCCGACGTCCCCCTCTACGGCGGCGACTCCTTTGACAGCGTGCAGCTGCTGGAGGTGGCCGGACGGTTTGCCGAAGGGGTCGTGTTCGCGTCCGTGTTTGACGTGGAGGACCGCAACCCGGAAGTGCGGCGGTTCGTCGAAACCTTTACGGCCCGTTTCGGCTTCAACCCGGACACGTGGGCCGCGCAAGGGTACGACGCGATCTACCTGTTGGTCGACGCGATTACCCGGGCCGGCACGGTATCCCGGGAAGCCGTGGCGGCAGCCTTGCGGGACACGTACCGGTGGCGCGGCGTGACCGGGCCGCACACCTTTGACGCCACGGGCGAGATCGTCGATAAGCCCGTCGTGATCAAGACGGTACGAAACGGGCAATTCTCGCTGCTCGTCGGGCAGCAGGTGGAGGACGGTGACGGCCTTGGGGCGTTCAGGTTTTGACAAGCGCAGTTTTGACCGGCTGCGCTCGCCGGAGCAGCTTGACGAGCTGCTGACCGTCACGACGCCTCGGGCTTGGCTGGCGCTGGTGGCGGCCGCCTTCATCATCGTCACCGCTGCCGCGTGGGCCTTCGGCGGCCAGATCAACCAGACCGCTCCGGGCGCCTGCATGCTGGTGCGCTCCGGGGGCGTGCGCCAAGTCGTGTTCGCCTACAGCGGCCAGGTGACCGACATCCGGCCGCAGCCCGGCGACTACGTGCGCCGCGGCGAAGTGGTCGCTCGCCTTGCCCGCCCGGCCCTGGTCGAGCAGATCTTGCAGCTTGAGGAACAGCTGGCGACGTTGCGGATGTCAGCCGGCTCGTCCCGCAACTCGCAATCGGAAGTCGTCAACCAGCTGCAAGCCCGCATCCAGGCGCTGCGCGAGCAGCTCGACGTCGAGTCGCGGGTCATCAGCCCCTACGACGGGCGGGTCGTGCAGGTGCGGGCCGACGTATTCCACTTCGTCACCCAGGGCAGCACCCTGCTCACGCTGGAGCTGGCGGGCGACCAGTTCGCGGAGCTGGAAGCCGTCATCTACTTGCCGGTGGCCACGGGCCAGATCGTCACCACGGGCATGCCGGTGGAAATCGTGCCGGCGTCGGTGCGCAAGGAAGAGTACGGGTACATGGTCGGGCGAGTCGTGTCGGTGTCCGAGTTCCCGGTCACCGAGGAGCAGATGCTGCGGGTCGTCGGCAACGAGCAGCTCGTGCGCCTGCTCGGCGGCGGGCAGCCCCTGATCGAAGTCCGGGCGGCTCTGACGCTGGACCCGTCCACCTTCAGCGGTTTCCGCTGGTCGTCGTCGGGCGGGCCGCCGATTAAGCTTGCTCCCGGAACCTTGTGCGACGCGGCCGTCATTATCGGCCAGCGCAGCCCGATCTCGCTCCTGTTCGGCTCCACGGAGACGAGGTGACGGCGATGGGGTGGTGGCCGTTCGGCCGGCGCAAGGCCAACGGAGCCGGGGCGCGCCGGCGGGTGAAAACCCCGACGGTCCTGCAGATGGAGGCGCTCGAGTGCGGCGCCGCCTCCCTGGGGATGATTCTTGCTTATTACGGCCGGTACGTGCCCCTGGAGCAGCTGCGGGTCGAGTGCGGCGTCAGCCGGGACGGAAGCCGCGCCCTCTACATCGTCAAGGCGGCGCGCCGCTACGGCCTGGAGGCCGCGGGCTACCGGCGGGACGTCGAGGGCCTCAAGCAGCTTGAGCCTCCTTACATCGTCTTCTGGGAGTACAACCACTTCCTCGTCGTCGACGGGTTTCACAAGGGCAAAGTTTACTTGAACGACCCCGCGTCCGGCCCGCGGGTCATGCCCGAAGCCGGGTTTGCCCGCTCCTACAGCGGCGTCGTGCTGACCTTTAAGCCCACGCCCGAGTTTAAGCCGGGCGGCCGCAAGCCGACGGTGCTGCCGGCCTTGTGGGAGCGGCTCAAGGGCAACGGGGCCGGGCTCACCTACGTTTTTCTGGTAGGCCTCCTTTTGGTCATCCCCGGCGTCATCATCCCCTACTTCTTGCGCAGCTTCGTGGATAACGTGCTGCTGGCCGGCATGAGCCACTGGCTGCCGCCGCTGCTCATCGGCCTCGCCCTCACGGCGGTCCTGCAGGGCGGCCTTGTGTGGCTGCAGCAGCATTATCTGCTGCGGCTTGAGGTGCGCATGGCCTTGAGCTGGTCCGCGCGCTTTTTCTGGCACCTTTTGCGCCTGCCGTCCCAGTTCTTCGCCCAGCGTTTCGGCGCGGAAGTCGGGGCCCGGGTGCATCTTAACGACACGGTGGCGTCGGTGCTCGGCGGCCAGTTGGCCGGCCGCATGCTGGACGTGGTAACGGTCACGTTCTTTCTCCTTATGATGTTGCGCCTCAGCCCGCTGCTTTCGGCCATCGGCGTGGCGGCGGTCGTGCTTGACTTGGCGTTCGTGCGCGCGATGGCCGAGCGCAACGTCATCAACAGCCAGCGGATGCTGCAGGAGTCCGGCAAAGCCAGCGCGAGCGCGATGGCGGGACTGCAAGCCATCGAAACGTTGAAGGCGTCCGGCGCCGAGGGCGATTTCTTCAACAAGTGGGCCGGCTACTACGCCAAGTCCATAAACGTCCAGCAGCGGGTCGGCGTCACGAGCCAGTACTTGAGCGCGGTGCCGGGGCTGGTCAACTCGCTCACCTCCATGGCCATCTTGACCCTGGGGGCGTGGCAAGTGATGCGGGGCGACATGACGCTGGGAAGCCTCGTCGCGTTCCAGTCGCTCATGGGCCAGTTTATGGGGCCGGTGACGTCGCTCGTCGGCCTCGGCACCACGATCCAGCAGGTCGCAGGGGACGTCAACCGCCTCGCGGACGTGCTCAACTACCCCGCCGCGATCAAGCTGGGCCACGACGAAGACGCCGGGGCGGACGCGCCCGCCAAGCTGTCGGGGCACCTGGAGCTGCGCAACGTAACGTTCGGCTACAACCGCTTCGAAGCGCCGCTCATCGAGAACTTCAGCCTGACGTTGACTCCGGGCCGCCGGGTGGCCCTGGTGGGCGGCTCGGGCAGCGGCAAGTCCACCATCGCCCGCCTCATCGTGGGGCTGCATGAGCCGTGGTCGGGCGAAATCCTCTTTGACGGCAAGCCCCGGGGGGAGTGGCCCCGGGCCGTGTTTTACCAGTCCGTCAGCATCGTGGACCAGGACATCCACATGTTTGAGGGTACGGTGCGGGACAACATCACCCTGTGGGACGCGACCATCCCCGAGGCCGAGGTCATCCAAGCCGCCAAGGACGCCTGCATCCACGACGTGATCAACTCCCGGCCGGGGGGATATGCCGCCAAAATGATCGAGGGCGGGCGCAACTTCAGCGGCGGCGAGCGCCAGCGCCTGGAGATCGCCCGGGCTCTGGTGACCAATCCGACCCTGCTCATCCTGGACGAAGCCACCAGCGCCCTTGACCCCCGCACGGAGGAAACCATCATGGAAAACTTGCGGCGGCGGGCTTGCGCCTGCGTCATCGTGGCCCACCGCTTGAGCACCATCCGGGACTGCGACGAGATCATCGTGCTCGACCGAGGCCGCGTCGTGCAGCGGGGGACCCACGAAGAACTCATGCAAGACCCGGACGGCTTTTACGCGCGGCTTGTCCGTTCGCACTAGCGGGAAGGGGGGAGAGCCGGCATGGAACACGCCAAGGAAACCGAGCGGCTGAAAGCCCGCAGGCGGTACGACCAAGCTCTGATGCAAGACGCCTTGGAGCGGCTGGCCGGGCGGGCTCCCGTCGACACGGGCGATGCGGACCACGGCGACCCGCACGCGGCCGCCGGTGCCGGCGTCGACCACCCGCTCCTCGTGGCATGCCGGCTGGTGGGCGCCGCCCAAGGCATCGCCATCAAGGCGCCGGCGGGGATGGCCCGCGGCCACTTAGGCCGCGATCCGATCTCCGACGTCGCCCGCGCGTCCCGGGTGCCTGTGCGGCCGGTCCTCTTGCGGGGCCATTGGTGGCGGGAGGACAACGGCCCCTTGCTCGGGTTCCTCGACGAGGATGACGCCCTCCACCCGGTGGCCCTCTTGCCCCGCTCACCTACCAGCTACGAACTGGTCGACCCGCGGGACGGCCGGCGGGTGCGGATCACCGATGAGGTAGCCGAGGGGCTCCACCCCCAGGCGTTCATGTTTTACCCGTCGCTCCCCAGCCGGGCGATCAAAGGGTGGGAGCTGTTGCGGCTTGGCGCCCGCGCCGTCTGGGCCCGGGACCTGATCATCGTGCTTGCCATGGGCATGGCGGGCGGTGCCGTGGCCATGCTGTTTCCGGTGGTGACGGGCGACCTGTTTGACCGGGTCATCCCGCAGGCCGATCCGAGCCAGATCTGGCCCCTGGCGTTGCTCCTCCTCGCGGCTTCGTTGGGCGGGCTTCTGTTTGAATTCACCCGGGGCATCGCCATGCTGCGCTTGGAAGGGCGCATGACCGCCGCCACGCAGGCGGCCATCTGGGACCGGGTCGTGCACCTGCCCGCGACGTTTTTCCGGGACTACTCCGCCGGCGACCTGGCCGTGCGGGCCATGGGTATCGACGCCATCCGGCAGACCCTTTCCGGCATGGCGCTGACGACGGTGCTCTCCAGCGTCTTCTCGGTGTTCAACTACGGCCTGCTTTTCCACTACGACCAGCGCCTCGCGATCGTGGCCACGGCGGTGCTGGCGATCTCGGTAATCATCTCCACAATCCTGAACTACGTGGGCGTGCGCATCGAGCGCCGTCTCAGCGAAGTGCAGGGCAAAGTATCGGGTTTGGTGCTGCAGATCATCACCGGGATCAACAAGTTCCGCATGGCCGGTGCCGAGGAGCGGGCGTTTTTCCTGTGGGCCACCGCGTTCAGCCGGCAGCGGCGGCTCGCCTACCGCGCCCGCACCATCCAAAACGTGCAGGCGACGGCGGGCTCCGTCATGCCCGTCGCGGCCAACCTCGTGCTGTTTACGGCGTTCCTCTCGACGCCGGCCGCGGTGGAAAGCGGGCTGTCGGCCGGGCGGTTTCTCGCGTTCATGGCGGCGTTCGGCGCCGTCAACTCCGCGGTGCTGGCCTTGGCGGGCACCGTCATGACGCTGCTGCGGATCGTCCCCCTCTACGAGCGGGCGAAACCGATCCTGGAGACGCCCACCGAGGTCGACCCGTCCAAGGAAGACCCGGGTGAACTTACGGGCAACATCGAGCTCAGCCACGTGACGTTCCGCTACGACCCCGACGGCCCGCCCATCATCAACGACCTTTCTCTCTCCGTGCGCCCGGGCGAGTTCGTGGCCATCGTCGGGCCTTCGGGCCAGGGCAAGTCGACGCTGCTCAGGCTGCTTCTGGGCTTTGAGAAGCCGGAATCCGGCTCCATCTATTACGACGGCAAGGACCTGGAAACGCTCGACCTCATCGCGGTGCGGCGCCAGATCGGCGTCGTGCTGCAAAACGGCCGGCTGACGCAGGGTGACCTTTTCAGCAACATCGCGGGGGCGGCCAACATCACCCAGGAGGAAGCGTGGGAAGCGGCCCGCATGGCCGGGCTCGCCGAGGACATCCAGCGTATGCCCATGGGCATGCACACCATGATCCCCGACGGGGGCGGTACCCTCTCCGGCGGCCAGCGGCAGCGGGTCCTCATCGCCCGGGCACTGGTGCGCAAGCCGCGCATCTTGTTCCTGGACGAAGCCACCAGCGCCCTGGACAACGAAACGCAGGCCGCGGTCATGGACAGCCTGGCGCGGCTTGAGGCGACCCGGATCGTCGTCGCCCACCGGCTGAGCACCGTGATGAACGCCGACCGCATCTGCGTTATGAATCAGGGACGTATCGTCCAGGAAGGCACCTACGAGCAGCTCATGAGCCAGCCGGGCCTTTTCCGGGAACTGGCCCAGCGCCAGTTGGCGTAGCAGCTCGACGTGACGTCATGCGACCAGCATATCATCGGCAACAAGTGCACCCGGCCACCGGGCCAGGCGGTCAGCGGACGGCCGTAGGCAATCATCCAGCGCGCGTGGAGGGGCCAGAGGAATATAAGGAATTAGCAGGCATTTGCGGCCCACGCGAGGAACTGTTGCATTGACGGGGCGCGTCCCGCGGGAGGTTTTTCCGGCGGCCGGCGGCGCCCGGTGTTAGCCACCCGGCGTGGAGAAGGGGGGTTCGCCCATGACTCCCGAAAAGACCACCTTGAAGACCGGCGAGGCTCTCGCAGCCAAACCGCAGGATCAAGCCGGCTTGTTGAGCGAGGAGGAGCTGGACGGGCTGGCGGCAGGTCTCAATGACCCGACCGCGGCCGTTACGTTCCCGCGCTGGATCTGCTTCGTGTGCGGCGGCAGCTTCGGTTCCGAGGACGACCTTAGGGCGCACCGCCGCATCGTGCACGGGGCAGAGTAATCTCCGCAGGATTCTTCCTCCGCCATCCTCGGGAACCGGACGCCGGCGTACTGCGACAGCGGACGTTCTCGTAACCGCTGCTCGCAATTGGGGTGCGTGCACCCATGCGCTCAAGATTCGGCGTCGTGTACGATGGAACCGGATAGTCCGGCAGGGCCGGGCAAGCTCGTCTCCCGGCGATTGAGGAGGGATCGAGATGGCGTTCGGCTTCCAGGATAAGCAGTCCCGGTTGTTCAGTGAAAAGCGGGAGTTCCTTGGCCAGGACAAAGGCGGCGGGGCCTTGGACAAACAGGAGCTGGGCGGCAGGCCGCTGACCGACGACGCATTGCTCTCCTTGGCGGGCGGCATCCAGCGTCCGGACCCCGGCCAGCAGTGGTCGCCTGTCGTATGCCCCTCCTGCGGCGGGCTGTTTAAGTCCGCGCAGGAGTTGAATTTCCACGATTGCCCCGCGCCGGCCAGCATTCGCGACGGGCTCGTGATCCTGCCGCCCGGGGGCGGGCCGTCGTAGCCGAAAACGACCGCTCGTAGCCGAAGACGGGCCATTGGGGGCCCAGCGCGGTCCTTCGCCGCACGGGCAGCGGAGCGCCGCGCTGGGGCCCTTTTCCTACCTCTTCCCCTTCACAGACCTGCGAAGTATCCGACGAGGCGCATGTTGATCTGCTCCTCGCTGAGGCCGGGCAACAGTTCCCGCTCCACGACGAGGTCGTAGAGACGCTCCATCGGTTCCCGCTTGTCCGCGGCCTTCTGTTTCTTGTCCTGCAGGGTTTCCCAAGTGGAGAGCACGTAGCGGCGGCCGTTGTCGCCGGGGTCTTCGAGCACCTCCGCAAAAAAGGAGCGCAGCTTGGCGACATCTTCGCGGAACGCGGGGCCGAAGCGCTCGCCCGCGTTTCCCCGGAGCAAAGCGATCTCCGCCTCGTACATCGGCCGCTGCGTCGCGGCATCTTTCCCGATCCACGGGGTTTCCAGGATGATGGGCTTGTCCCGGACGACCTCATGGTGCACGATGCGGTGAATCGCGTCGAAGCCGATGTGCCCGGCGCCGACGGGTGCGTGCCTGTCTTTGCGGGCACCGCGGGGGTTTTTGCTGTCGTTGATGTGGATGACGCTCAGGCGGTCCAGGCCGATAATACGGTCGAACTGTTCCATGACCCCGTCGAAGTCGTCGATAATGTCATAGCCCGCGTCATGGGTGTGGCACGTATCGAAGCAGACCCGCAGGCGGTCGCTGTGCGCGGCCCGCTCGATGATGGCGGCGATCTCTTCAAAGGACCGGCCGATCTCGGTGCCCTTGCCCGCCATCGTCTCGAGGGCGATGCACACGTTCCCGTCCACCGACAACACTTCGTCGAGGCCCTCGACGATACGCCCGACGCCGTACTCGAGGTCTTTCTCCACAAAGGCCCCCGGGTGCAGCACGATGTTCTCCACACCCATGTAGGCGGTGCGCTCGATCTCCTGCTGCAGGAACTCCACCGCCAGGCGGAACGTCTCTCGCTTCGGCGACGCCAGGTTGATGATGTAGGGCGCGTGCACGACGATCTCCTCGATGCCGTGCTCCTTCATGAGGGCGAGCCCCTCGGGGACGTACTGCTCCTCCATGGACTTGCGGCGGGTGTTCTGGGGCGCGCCGGTGTAGACCATGAAGGTCGTGGCGCCGTAGCTGATGGCTTCCTCCGCTGCGTTGAGCAGACCCTTCGCGGAGAAAGACACATGGGAACCGATTTTCATCTGCATGCACCTCACGGGGATGTGTTCGACCAAAAGATTGGGGTGCCTGCACCCGTGACGTCAATGGCGCGGCGGCACTACCATGGTGGCAGAAGCAACCCCTTGACACTCTCTTACGGTGAAGGAGGATCGGGGATGCGTTTGCAGAAGAGCGGCTCTGGGCTTTTCGACGAGGAGCAGGGACTCTTTCAGAAGGAAGCCAATGGGCTTCTTGACAAGGCCGAGGGAGCGGGCTGCGCAGGCAAGCTGGACGACGCAGCGTTGGAATGCGCTGCGGGCGGGTTTTCCGAACCACCGCCCGGAGGCGCAGTTGTCGTTCCTGCCGATCCCCTCGTGCCTGGCATTCCTGCCGTTCCCGGCGGCGTCATCGCCGAGGGCCTTCCCGAGCTCCGTTGCCGGTCCTGCGGCATGTCCTTCGCCAACGGGATTGAGTATAGGAACCACCTCGCCTCCTGCGCGGGCGGCATCCCGTCGTCGAAGTTCTAAGCCCGGCGGACGACACCGGCGCCGGCCGCGGGTTTGCCCCGGTTGCCTGGACCGGGCGCTGAAACGGGGACCAGGGATGAGCTTGCAAAAGAGCGGTTCTCGGTTTTTCGAGGAACGCCGGGAGTTATCGCAGGAAGACGCCCATGTGTGCGGCACGACGCCCCAGGCGGCAGGCGACGCCGGCATGCTTGACGACGCCGCGCTGCACGCCGTGGCGGGCGGAAACACGAACGTCCTGGACGAGACGTGGGCGACGTGCGCGTACCGCAGGCAGACTTTCAAGTACGTGGACTACATAAGACATACGCTGACATCCGCCTGTTGGAGGAACCCGAGCCCGGCTATGCCGTTTCCGCTTCCCCACCAGCTCCCCCTGGACCGGCCTTGAGTTGCCCCGGCCCGTCCTGGAAGGTCGACGGCGGAAACCGCCTGTTGTGAGAAACGGAGTGGAGGAGCATGATGGGACAGGACGAACACGACAAGGGACTGCCCACGACGGGTCAACTGCTTCACCAGGACAAAGCGATGCTTTCCGGCGGCGGCACGATGGACGACGCAGCCCGAATGGACGAGGCGGCCATGATGGACGTCGCGGGCGGCAACTGGTACGACGAGAACCAGTGCCCCTTCTGCGGCGTAACGTTTGACGATCCGATCAGCAGTCCATGTCTGCGCCCGGGAAGCAGTTCAAGCCGGGTGAGCCGCAGGCCGCGGCGTTGGGAGAGCCCTCGGCCGCCGGGGCCGGACCGCTGGAGGACGATGCGCTTAAGGGCATGGCGGGCGGCCTAGGCTCGCCGGTCCCGCCCGGCGGAGCGTCCTTCACGCCGATGCCGCTGCCTTCCACGCCGGGCGCCTCGGCCCAACCCGGCGCCGGCCCGGGCACCGACCCGTGGGCGCCTGATGCGCCAAATGCCGTGAAGCCATAGCCGGGGCTCGAACCATCCGCCCGGGAAGGCGCCGCGGCTAGCGGGACCAGTTGCGCGGGTCAAACCGGGCATCGATGGGAATCCCGGCCATGGCGGCCAGCTCCCGCACGTTGAGCAGGTGGAGGACGGGCACACCCCGCTGGCTGAGCACGTGCAGCACGCCCGGCACGCCGCCCGGACACGGGCGTGCCTCGTGGGACAGCCCGGCCGGCCAGCGCTCGGAGTCGGGACACCGCCCGAGGCTCGCATGGCCGCCGCCCACGTTGACAAACAGCGCAGGCATCCTGTCCCCGCTGGCGCCTTCCCATGTCGCAAGACGCAGCGCGATGGCCTGTTCGAGGCTCTCGGGCTCCAAGAGCGGCAAGCCGCTGGCCGCGGCCGCGGCTCGCAAGGCGTCGACGCCTTCATCGAATAGCAAGCCGAGGCCTCGATCCTCGTCCGCGCCCAGCGTCAGGGCGACGGACCCGCCGCTCACGATGCCCTGCTCCCGCAGGACCCGCTCCATCGCGCCCCATGTGAACTCCGGCAAGTTGGCTCCCCAAGTTGAAGCGCCCAGGGACGAAATGGCCACCAGGCGCACGTCCATCGCCTCCGCGGCGGCCAGCACGGCGAGATTCAATCCCGGGAAAGACCCTGAGAAGGCGGCCCAGACCACATCACCCGGCCCGGCGCCCGCCTCCCGCATCCAGCGGACGACGGCGCTCGCCCAGGCAGGGTGGGTCGCGGTGCGCTTGGCCTGCAGGTTTCCCAAGGTCGTCGTGATGACGGTCCACTCGACGCCGATGAGCCCCGTCTCGTTAGGATCGACCCGGCGGTCAATGGGCACCCGCGCTTCCTCCCTGGCGGCCGCGATGGCCTGCATCCCCGCGGCCATGATCGCCTGGGCCTCGCGTTCCATGGAAGACAGCCGCAGATCGTCCCAGCCCCCCGCCTGGTGCAGCCAGAGGCCGTAGCCGGCCATGAGCACCGCCGCGGCCGCGACCAGCGCGACGGTCGGCAACTTCCAGCGCCCGCGAGGGGGCCGGTACACGGGAGGCGTCCTAGACACCGCCCAGCACCCCGATCCGCAAGAGCAAGACGGTCGCCGCCCGCACGATGACGGCACAGATAAGGGCCGTGGCGGCGGTGCGGACCACGCCTTGGTCGTACATTTCGTTGGCCAAGAGTCCCGGCACGATGTAGCCGATAACCCTCAGGCCGGCGCCGCTTGGGCCGAGCCAGGGACCTGCCCGCACCAGCAGTTCATCGAGCAGGACGTTGACGAGAAACCCGACCAGGATCATCGCCGCGTACTTACGCCGGCCATAGAGGATGACCGCTCGAGAGAGCAGCCGCACCGCGGCAAGGGTAATGAGCGCGCAAAGCAGCGTCGCGGTCAAGCGCCCGGGTTGGTCCAGGTAGAGGGCTAAGTACCCGGGCACGACCATGCCGCCCGCGGTGACACCCGCAAGCTCGTACGCGAGCAGGTTCAAGGCGATGCTGAGGCCGATGGCAAACTCGATCACGATGGCGCCCCCCTGCCGGGCGGATCAACCGTACCGCCGCGCCCTGGACCGCTCCCTTCCGCCGCCGCGGCGGTAAAGTCGCCCAAGGGCGCTTCGGACGCAACCATTACGGGCTCAAAGTCCTCCATCCCCCGGGCGTTGCCGCAGCCGACGACGACGACGGGGCCAGGCAAATCCGCGATCGCCCTGGACACGTCTTCCGCCCGCGGCGGGAACGGCAGCCGCCGGATGCGGTCGAGGGGCACCCCTGCCCGCACCAGGTCTCGCTCCGCGCCCGGCTCACCCGTCACCAGCACCCGGGGGAGCGGGTCCCACTCCGCCAGGAGGTCCGCAAAAAGCCGCGTGCGCAACGGCCGGTCGCGGCGGTGGTTGAGGAGCGGCACTCGCAGCCCGGCCGGCGTCTCGGGCCCAGACGTAACGGCTCGGAACGAGTCGGGATCGTTGTTGGACCAAAGGTGAAGCCAGACGGCCGCCTCGGCCGGCGGCGGCAGCGGCGTCATCTGCGGCCGCAGCCGGGGCAGCCGTGCCGCAGCCCGCTGCGCCTCCTCCCGGGGAAAGCCCGCGCACGCCGCGACCTCCACGGCGATGGCCCGGTGCTCCGCGGACGGATCGCCGTTCCGGTCAGGCCGCGCCACCACGACCCGGGTGCCCAGGGGCGCCGCGAGCTCCGCAAAGAGCGGCGCGAAGCGCTCGTCCGCGGTCACAAGCCACCCGGCCCGCGGGATGGTGTTGGCCAGGGAGCGGGCGATCTCTTCGAGGCTGCGCCCCATGTCCTCCAGGTGGTCCGGGCGCACGTTGGTGATGACGCCGATGTGGGCCCGGATGAGGCGGTGCTCACAGATCCATTGCAGGGCGGGATCGACCGCCATGCACTCGACGACCGCCGCCTCGGCGCCGGCGCGGGCGGCCGCCTGCAAAAAGCGCACCTGCTCCTGCACCCGGGCGCGCCCGCGCCGGGGCCACGGGCGCTCCACCCCGTCGGGACCGATGTAGATGGGCAGCGTGCCCGTGCACTTGGCCGCCACCCGCATGCCCAGGCTGCGCAGCAGCGCCGCGATGGTGCGGGTCGTCGACGTCTTGCCGCGGGTGCCGTTGACGTGCACCCGCAGGGAGATGGCGGCCAGCGCCGCTTCATGCCGGCGGGCTTCCCACAGGCCCAAGGCGGCAAGTCCGCCGGTTACGCCGAGGAGCCCGACGAAGGGGACGTTCATCTCGCGTCCTCCGCCCGGTGTCGAATCTTAGCGGTTTCGAATCTTAGTCCGACTATAACACATCCGCGGAGCCGCCGGGCAAAGCGCTCGCGGCAGGCCGCGGCGGCGTCGACAAGGTGAAGGCGACAAGGCGGCGAATATGGTGACGAGCCGGCCGCCTGCCGTGCGGCCAGGATCGCGCCCGTCCGTCCGCAAGCCGGGCCCCTGCGCCGGGACAGCGGCGGCCTCTCCGGGGGCCGGAGGGACGTGACGGGACCGCGCCGGTTTTTCCGAAGGCCCGGCGCGCGTGAAAGGAGATTCCGCCTTGGCCTGGTTGGCGCTTTTGGTGGCCGGACTGTTTGAGGTAGGCTGGGCCACGGCCATGAAAGTGTCCGACGGCTTCACCCGCCTCGGTCCCACGATCCTCACCTTTGCTTTGATGCTGGTGAGCTTTGGGCTGCTCAGCTACGCCATGCGCTCGCTGCCCCTGGGCACGGCCTACACCGTCTGGACGGGCGTCGGGGCCGTCGGTTCCGCCTTGGTGGGCATCCTCTTCATGCAGGAATCCAGCGATCCGGTACGGCTGATCTGCCTCGCTCTGATCCTCGCGGGGATCATCGGCCTGCGCCTGACCGCCGCCCACTAAGGCGACGCGCAGGAGGGAACGGACACCATGGATCGGATCCTCCGGGCCCGCCTCGCCCACACTCCGGGAGACCCGTTTGCTTCCGAAGACGGCTTGTCGTACGTCGAGGACGGCGCACTGCTCTTGCGGGACGGACGCATCGCGGCCGTGGGAACGTTTGACGACGTGCGACGAGGGAGTCCTCACGCGTCCGTGGACGACCGGCGGCCTGCGATTGTCTTGCCCGGCTTTGTCGACACCCACGTCCACCTATCGCAGCTCTCCATCATCGGCCGCATGGGCAAGCCGCTCCTCGAGTGGCTGGCCACGTTCACGCTCCCGGCGGAGATCCGGTTTCTCGACCCGGACTACGCCCGGCAGGCGGCGCGGGACTTTTTGCGGGCGCTGGCGCGCAACGGGACGACGAGCGCTCTCGTTTTCGGCTCCCACCTGCCGGAGGCGCAGGAGATCTTCTTCGCCGAAGCGGCCCGTTCAGGTCTGCGCATCGTCTCCGGCCTCGCCCTGTCTGACCGGGGGCTTTTGCCCCCGTTGCACACCACGCCCCAACGAGGCTACCGCGACAGCCTCGAGCTGGCCCGGCGCTGGCACGGCCATGGGCGCATCCGTTACGCGGTCACGCCCCGGTTTGCCATCAGCGCGGGCGACCGGATGCTGGAGGTGTGCGGGCGGCTCCTGGAGGAGATCCCGGGCGCGTTTTTCCAGACGCACCTCAATGAAAACCGCGATGAGGTCCGGGTCGTGGCGGAGCTGTTTCCATGGTCCAAGACGTACCTGGGGGTGTACGACCGCTACAACCTCGTCGGGCTCCGCTCGATCTTTGCCCACAACGTCCATCCCACCGATCGGGAGCTCGAGACGCTCGCCCGGGCGCAGGCGACCGTGGCCCACTGCCCGACGAGCAATGCGTTCCTCGGCAGCGGCCTGTTTCCGTTGCGCCGGCACGTGCAGCGGGGGGTGCGGGTGGCCCTCGGGTCCGACGTGGGGGCGGGTACGGGCTTCGGATTTTTCAAGGAAGGCCTCATGGCGTACCAAGTGCAAATGCTGCACCCGGACGGGTTTCCCCTGACGCCGGCGCACCTGCTTTACCTCGCCACCAAGGCCGGCGCCGAAGCGCTCGGGCTCGGCGATGAGGTCGGCGACTTCGGCCCCGGCAAGGCCGCGGACCTGGTCATCGTCGACCCGCTGCCGGGCACGACGCTGGAGCGAGTGATGCGCCACGCCGAAAGCCCCGCCGCGCTGCTGGGCGCCCTCTTTGCCCTGGCCGGCGAGGACAGCATCGCGGAGGTCATGGTGGCGGGCGAAACCGTGTACAAAAGGGAGGCGGCATAATGCGCGAGCGCCAGTCGCCGGCTGCCGCCCGGCTGGCGGCGCACCGGCTCGTCCTCTTCGCGGGCGTCATGAGCGATCCCGCGGGACAAGCTTTCCTGCGCTTGATGGAGCTCCTAGATCAAAGCCGTGGCGGTTGGACGAGCACCGAGCCGGTGTGGGAAGCTTACGCGGCGCTGTTCCGGCATTTGGCCGGCGGCGTCGAGCTGGGCACGCAGACGCCCGTGGGCGATGCGTGGCTCGATCACATCCTTAACCGTGTGCTGGACGACGAAAACCCGTTCACCCGCAAGGCCGCCCTGGCGGGCCTAGGCGGCATGGGCGCGTCCCTCGCCGAGCAGGCCCGGGAGGACCTGCGCAGCCTGCAGCAGCTTGCCGCGTGGGACGCCGGGGCGGTGCGGGAGGCGGTCGCGGCCGTAGCCGGCGGAACCCCCGCCGGGTGGGGAGACTTGCGCCCGCGACCCGTTTCCCAGGCCGACGACGAGCTGGCGGCCGCTCGCCGGCGCACCAAGGAGCGGCTCGCGCAAGCCCCGGACTGGGGCGCCTTCCTGGAGGAGCTGGCGGAGCACTACCGCCTTCACGGCACCGGGGTGCTCGGCCGCTGCCGGGCGTTTCGCTGGGACGGCGCGCAAGTCGTTCCCGTCCGCCATCCGGACCCGGTGCGCCTACAGGATCTCCCGGGCTACAGCCGCCATCACCAGCTCCTCTTGACCAACACTGAGCGGTTCGTGCGCGGGCTTCCCGCCCATAACGCGCTCCTTTACGGCCCGGCCGGCACGGGCAAGTCGTCGGCGGTCAAAGCCGTCGCCCACGAGCTGGCCGGAGCCGGGCTGCGGCTCGTCGAGGTGACCCGGGAGGGGCTGCCGCAGCTCGCCAAGGCCCTGGACGTGCTGGCGGACCGCAGCAACCGCTTCATCCTGTTCATCGACGACCTTTCCTTTGAGGACCACGAAACCGGCTACAAGTCGCTCAAGGCGTGCCTGGAGGGCGGCGCGGCCGGGCGCCCGGACAACGTGCTCGTCTACGCGACCTCCAACCGGCGCCACCTGGTCCGCCAGAGGGTCAGCGAACGGCCCGGCGCGAGCACGGACGAGCTCCACCCGCAGGACGCCATGGCCGAAAAGTTGTCGCTGGCCGAACGCTTTGGGCTGCGCATGGCCTTTTACCCGCCCGACCAGCAGGCGTACTTGGACATGGTCGAAGCTTTGGCCGCGCAGGCGGGCATCGCCATGGACCGGGACGAACTGCACCGGCGGGCCCTGGCGTACGAGCGGGAACAGGGCGGCCGCTCCGGCCGCACGGCCCGGAGGTTCGTGGACGAGCTGCGGGCGGAGCAGGGGCTGCCGGCGGGACTGCCGGTGTCCACCGGGCCGCCCGCGGGTTGACCGGGAAATGCGTAAGGAAGGGAACCACTCGGTTTCGCAGAAATTGGCGATTGACAGATTATAGCGCCCGACGACGGAAGGAAGACGATCGACATGCGCAGGCGTCCCGTGCCGGGCTTCCGCCCCCGCCGCCGACGTCGTCCGTTTCTGCTCATCTTCACCGTGCTGCTCGCCCTCCTGGCCATCGGGGCGCTGGCCGTCGTCGGTGGCGGTTACTGGTACTTGAGCCGCTCCGAACCGCCGCGCCAGGGCACCCTTCAGATCGCGGGACTGCAGAGCGAAGTGAGGGTGTACTGGGACGAGCGGGGCATCCCCCATATCGAAGCCGCCAACCTGCATGACCTTTTCTTTGCCCAAGGTTTTGTCACGGCGCAGGATCGCCTGTGGCAGATGGACCTGTACCGGCGCATGGCCGGCGGACGGATGGCGGAAATCGTGGGCGAGCCCATGCTGGAGCAGGACCGCTTCTTCCGCACGCTGGGTTTCCGGCAGGCGGCGGAGGCGAGCTACGCCCAGGCCAGCGCCGAAGCGCGCCTGATGGTCGACGCGTACGCGGCCGGGGTCACGGCCTACATCGACCAGGCCAAACAGCAAGGAATGCTGCCCATCGAATTTCGCCTGCTGGGCTACACCCCCGATCCCTGGGAACCCGGCGATACGCTCCTGGTGGCTCGCCTGATGGCCTACTACCTGAGCCACAACTGGGAGTTCGAGCTGTCCCGCTACATCGCCGGCGAGCGGCTCGGCTGGGACGTCCTGCACGAATACTTGCCCGCCTATCCGGAAGGCACGCCGGCCATCGTCGCGTGGCAGCCGCAGAGGCCTGAGGCCCCCGCGCCCGTGCCTGCTCCAGCCCAGGGCGAGGCGCCCGAACAAGGCCCGGCGACGGAGCAAGGCGCGGAACCCGCCGCGGAAAACTCGGCCGCCCCGGTGGACGCGGGCGCCGGCGAAACCGCCTTGCCGGTTTCCACCGGCAGCGCCGCCGGCGAGCGGCTCGCGGCCTTGGAGCGACTCGTCCGGTTCGCTCCCCCGCCCCTTTTGGGCAGCAACAGCTGGGCGCTCAGCGCCAGCCGGACCGCGACGGGCGGGGCGCTCCTGGCCAATGACCCGCACATGCAATACACGGTGCCGGCGCTCTGGCACCAGATCCACCTCGTCCTGGAGGGCGACTTCAACGCCATCGGCATCTCAGTCCCCGGCGTGCCCGGCGTCGTCTTTGGCCGCAACGACCACATCGCCTGGGCCATCACGTCGCTGGCCGCCGACAGCCAGGACCTGTTCATCGAGAGGCCCAATCCCGCGAATCCCCGGGAGTTCCTGTACAAGGGCGTTTACGAGCCGGCGCGGGTGCGGGAGGAGATCATTCACGTGGCCGGGCGCGCCGAGCCCGTCGTACTAGAGGTGCTGGAAACCCGGCACGGACCCGTCTTGAACCCCGTCATCGACGAAGAGAAGCAGCCGGCCGACGTCCTTGCGCTTGCTTGGACCGCCCTGGGGCCGACGCGCGAGATCGAGGCGCTCGTGCCGCTTATGCGGGCGCGCAACTTCGCGGAGTTTGAGCGCGCGGTCGACTTGTTTGACATGCCCGCGCTCAGCTTTTTGTACGCCGATGCGGCGGGGAACATCGGGTACAAGTCGTCCGGTCTCCTTCCCATCCGGCCGGCGGGCGACGGCCGCGTGCCGCGGCCGGGGTGGACGGGCGAGCACGACTGGCTGGGCACGATCCCCAAGAGCGAAATGCCCCGCAGCTACAACCCGCCCGAAGGGTTCATCGTCACGGCCAACAACCTGCCCGCCGGCGACCCGTACCCGCACTACATCGGCGACAGTTTCTTCCCGTGGCGGGCGCAGCGCATCCGCGAAACTCTGGCGCAGGCATCCGGTTTCACCGTGGCGGACATGCAGGCGCTGCAGCTTGACATCGTCAACACCCACGCGGAGCGCACCTTGCCGGGGCTGTTGGCTGCCCTGGAGACGGCCATCCGGGTCGCAGGCGGCGTACAAAGCCTGAGCCAGGCGGAGCAAAAGGCGCTCGCCCTGCTGCAGCAGTGGGATTACGTGGAGGATGCGGAGGCCGCGGCGCCGTTGGTATGGCACCTGTGGCAGCGGGAGCTGCGCAGGACCATCGTGGATCGCGGTCTCGGCTTTGAACTGATGGGCGCCGGGATCGTGGACCACTTGTTTGCCGCGATGCCGCCGAGCGAACAGCAGCGGGTTGCCCTGGCGGCGTTCCGCGACGCGGTGAGCGCGGGGACGGCCGTGCAGGGCAGCGATCCGCAGCTGTGGCAGTGGGGACGGTGGCACCGGTTGACCGCCTACCATCCCGTCGGCCAAAGCGTGCCGGTACTCGGCCTCCTCTTCAACGTCGGCGACTGGCCGATGTCCGGCAGCCACACGACGCCGCAGGCGATGGGCTACGACGACGACACCGGCCGCGTCGTCTCGGGCGCCGCCTGGCGGACCGTGGTGGACCTGGCCAGCGGCCGCGGCTGGGACGTCCTTTTGCCCGGCAACTCAGGCCACGTTCTCAGCCCCCACTACCGCGACCAGGCCGAACGGTGGCATGCGGGCGAGCTGGTGGAACAGCAGTGGCGCCCGGACCAGTACCGGCGCTCGCCGCTGCTGCGCCTGCTGCCCTTGTAAAGGCAGGATTTGCCGGCCGCGCCAGCGAAGTGAAGGATGGGTTCCGGACAGCGCCGGGACGCACCCGGGCGCTGGGCAGGAGGTAAACCGGATTCCCGTGAGGAGGGTGACGCCGTGAAAGTCTCCCGGTGGATGGCTTTTGCACTGTTTGCTGCTTTGCTCGTGAGCTGCGCGTGGCCCGCCGCTTTTGCCCAAGGAGTGCCGGCGCCGGATGAGGCGTGGGACGTCATCTTCAGCGGCGTCGTCGTCCTGCGGGTGCGTTTTGGCACGGACGAACTGTCCGCCCTCAAGCGCCAGCACCAGATCTACCAGCACCTGCGGGACGCCGTGGACAGCCTCGGCCGTGAGCTCTCGCCCGACCTCGTCCAGGTGACCGAGGCCGACGGCAAGGTGTACCTGCAGCTCGGGCCTTACGTCATCACCGAGGTGGATGAGGCCCACGCCCGCTACCAGCGGAGCACCCGGCAAGGCTTGGCCGACATCTGGGCGGCCAACCTGCGGCAGGCCGTTGCGCGCTACGTGAGCCTGCATTTCAACGACTGACCGTTGTACAATTCCGGCGGTCCTGGGGAATGCCTGCATGCGCGGCGCGCGTGCAGGTATTCTTGTGCTTGGGCAATGGGCGCCCGGCAACAATAACCGCAATGGAGGTGTCGCATCGTGGCCTTTCCCGCCGAACGCACCGGCGAAGAGATTTGGGTCGTGCGGGTGGAATACCTAAACGGCAACCGGCACTATTTCGGCTTCTCGTCGGAAGAGGAGGCGCGTGAGTTCCGCAGCCGCGTCCGGGAAACCGGCTTCGGCCAGATCAAGCGGGCCGTCGACTTCTCGGTACCGCTGTGCAAGCTCATTCCCAAGGACGAGGAGTAGCCTGCCGTGCGCCGGCACGGCGCGACCTGTGCGGCAGCATGTGGCCGCGGCATGGGTGAAGGGCCCACGGGCGCCCGGCGAATCGGGAACCGGCTCCTAGCGCCGCGGGCAGCCCCCGGGAATACGGTAAAGTGACGGTCGAAAGCCGCCGGCGCCTCTCCTCCTCCTGGTCCGGTGCCACCTGAGACGGCCTTTCGGCCGTCCTCTTTTTTTGCCCGCCTGACGAACGCCGCGGGCGGCACATCCCCGGGGCAGCCGCCGGACATCCTAGGAGCGGAAAGGCTGCAAACGAGCATGGAAATCCGGGAGGTGAGGCCCGTGAGCGATTTCAAGGTGGCAAGCGTCATCGAGCTGATCGGCGAATCCACCGAGAGCTGGGAAGACGCCGTCAACCAGGCCGTGGAGGCCGCATCCAAGACGATCCAGCACATCACCGGCGTCGAAGTGCTGAACCTGACGGCCGTAGTCGAAGGCGGCCGGGTCACCCGCTACAAGGCCGACGTGCATGTGGCCTTCGGCGTCGATGACCGTCTGCGCAAGATCAAGGAGCCGGCCATGGCGACCCACGCCACGCCGGTCTACTGATCCGCCATCCGGCGAGGCGGGCCATCTCCGGCCGCGGGGATGGCCCGGCCTGCTTCCCTTGGGCAGCAGCCTGCCTCACCGTTTGCCATAGCTCAACGGACCCCTGCGCAGCTCCGCGGTTTGCCCGGGCCGCGGCCATGGTGTATTCTATAGTCAGTAATTTTGTGCCCAGCGCCAGGCGCCGGCGGCAGCGGCCCGCGGGCCAAGGCAGGCAAACATAGGGGGAGCAAAGCTCATGGAGGCCCACACCCGCGCGCACGACGAGCCGGCCGCGGCGACCGGCGACCCGATCATCGTTTGCGAAGACGTGCACAAATGGTACGGCAGCTACCACGCGTTGCGGGGCGTGAGCACCTCCGTGCGGCGGGGCGAGAAGATCGTCATCTGCGGCCCGTCGGGCTCCGGCAAATCCACCTTTATCCGGACAATCAACCGGCTCGAAGAGCACCACCGGGGGCGCATCGTCGTGGACGGCATCGAGCTGACCAACGACATGCGCAACATCGAAGCCATCCGCCGGGAAGTCGGCATGGTCTTCCAGCAGTTCAACCTGTTTCCCCACCTGACCGTACTGGACAACATCACCCTTGGCCCGGTCCAGGTGCGAAAAATGCGGCGCCAGGACGCGGAGGAGCTGGCCATGCAGCTGCTGGAGCGCGTCGGCATCCCCGAGCAGGCCAAAAAGTACCCGGGCCAGCTGTCCGGCGGCCAGCAGCAACGGGTCGCCATCGCCCGCGCCCTTGCCATGCAGCCCAAGATCATGCTGTTTGACGAACCGACCAGCGCCCTGGACCCGGAGATGATCAAGGAAGTCCTCGACGTCATGCGAGAGCTGGCCCACTCGGGGATCACCATGCTGGTCGTCACCCATGAGATGGGTTTCGCCCGGGAAGTGGCCGACCGCATCATCTTCTTTGACCAGGGCAGCATCGTCGAAGAAAACGACCCCGAGACGTTCTTCACTAACCCGAGGCACGAGCGGTCGCGCCTTTTCCTCTCGCAAATCCTCCAGCACTGATCGGAGGCGCGCGCAGGCGGCGCCGCCCACGGGACGGCGCCGCCTGCTGGGGTGAGGAGGGGTGGCAGCTCAGTGGCCTTGGCCGACCGCCTGCACCGTGCCAACCGGCGCGTAGGCCGCTTCGGGCAACCCGATGCCGCTGTACGCCACGGCGGCATGTTCCGCCATATCCAACCCGGCAAGCTCCACTTCCTTGGACACCCGCAAGGGCATGACCCGCTCGAGAAGGACCAGGCCGACCCAAGCCAGCGCCACCGTCCAGACAAACGCCGCCACGACGCCCAGCGCCTGCACGCCGAGCAGCTGCCAGCCGCCGCCGTAAAACAGCCCGCCTTCCTGAGCAAACAACCCTACAGCCAGCGTGCCCAGCACGCCGCAGGCGCCGTGCACGGCGATGGCGCCCACCGGATCGTCCACCTTGAGCACCCGCTCGATGAACGAAGCGGCGGCGGCCATGAACAAGCCGGCGGCGACGCCCACCAGGAGGGCCGACCAGATCGTCAGCACGTTCGCGCCGGCGGTGATGCCGACCAGGCCCGCCAAGATGCCGTTGAGCGTCATCCCGGCATCCGCCTTGCCCGTGCGCCACAGCGTGAGGACCAGCGCCGCCAGTCCGCCGGCCGCGCCGCCCATCATGGTCACCGCGACGATGTCGGCCAGCGCCGCCGTCGTGCCGTCAATGGTGCTGCCTCCGTTGAAGCCGAACCAGCCAAACCACAGGATCAGCACGCCCAAGGTCGCCAGCGGCATGCTGTGGCCCGGCATGGGCGCCACCTGGCCCTGGCTGCTGAACTTGCCAATGCGGGCCCCAAGCCGGCGGGCAAAGACGAGGCCGCCCCACGCGCCCACCGAGTGCACCACCGTTGAGCCGGCGAAATCAAGGAAGCCGAGCTCCGCAAGCCACCCTCCGCCCCACACCCAGTGGCCGACCACCGGGTAGATCAAGGCCGTCATGAGCACGGCGAAAGCCAAGTACGCCTGGAAGTGCACCCGCTCGGCCACCGCGCCGGACACGATAGTCGCGCACGTCGCGGCGAACATGGCCTGGAACACCCAGAAGGCCATCACGGGCACGCCCGCGTCAAACTGGCCGGCGTTGCTCAGCGCGAAGTACGACCACCCGAGGAAGCCGTTGTCGCTTTGGCCGAACATGAGCGCGAACCCGACCAGGAAGTAGGTCACGACGCCGATGGCCACCGTCACCACGTTCTTCATGAGGATGTTGACGGTGTTCTTCGCGCGGGTAAACCCGCTTTCCACCATGGCGAACCCCAGGTGCATCAGGAACACCATGAAGGCCGCTATCAGCACCCACAGCGTGCTGATCACCACATCGTACTGACCTGCCATTGCACCTGCCCCCCTTGGGCCGCCTGCCAGTTGTTGGCAGCGGACCGAATACTTGTCGCATAATCTATCACCGGCCGTCGCCGCAGAGCAAGCGAATTGACAGAAGAATTATGCATACACGCGCATCGGCGCACGAGGGGCACAGTGCAATGCGTGCACACGCATACACGCTGGGGGGCGCGAGGGGAAACCGGGCCGCCCGCCGGCTCTCAGCGGGCGATCCCGGTCAAAAACTCGATCAAGGCGGTGTTGAAAGCTTCGGGCGTCTCCAGGTTGGGCAAGTGTCCAGCGCCCGGGACAACCTGAAGCCGGCTGCCGGCAACGCCGCCGTGGATGGCCTCGGCCGCCGCGGGCGGCGTGATGACGTCTTCATCGCCGACGATGACGAGGGTGGGTACCTGAATGCGGCTTAGATCCGGCCGGCTGTCGGGCCGCTCCGCCAGCCCCCGCAGCGCCGCGGCGACCCCCTCGGGCCGTGCCGCTTCCATGAGCTCCTCCACCTCGGCCACCACTTTAGGCCTTTGGGTCCGGGTCGTTTCGCCCACGAGGCGCGGCAGCATGGACTCGGCCACGACGCGCACGCCCTCTCTCAGCACCCTGTCGGCCAGCTGGTACCGGCCAGCGCGGCCTTCCTCCGTGTCGGGCTCGGCGCGGGTATCCGCGAGCACCAGGGCCCGCACCCGGTGGGCGTGCCGGCGCACGCAGCCAAACGCCACGTATCCGCCCATGGAAAGCCCCGCCACCACCGCCGGTTCGGTGACGCCCAGGTGATCAAGCAGGCCGGCGATGTCGTCGGCGCACCCGTCCATGGTAAACGGAGCGTCGCCGGTTTCCGAGCCGCCAAACCCCCGCAGGTCGACGGCGATGGCGCGCCAGCCGGCCTTGGCCACGGCCTCCAGCTGCCGGCGCCACATGCCCCGGTGCAGCGGAAAGGCGTGGACGAATACGATGGGCGGCCCCGACCCCACGTCGTCGTAGGCAAGGCGCACTCCCCGAACGAAGGCTTCCATATCGTTTCCACCTCCTGGCGTCATCTGGCTCGTTCATTGGACTAGGCGAGCACGCGATCCTCCCCGAGCTCCCGCCGCGGGCGCGCTCCCCCCCGGGAGGATGTGCCCCGGGACACCGCGGCATGCGTCCTCGCTGCGAAAACGTGCTTCGCGCGAAAGGCCACGCCCTGATTACGAAAAGCAAGTTGATCGGTTGTCGTCGGAAATTTGTGACCTACATCACACGGCGACGTGCGCCGGGTCATCGCGCCGGATCGCCCCATCCCCTACGATGAAACCGCCACGGGATAGGCAGGGCAAAGCGGCCGGGCAATCCGGCGTGCGCCAGGGTTTAAGAAGGGGGTATTCGGCATGCACAATAGAGGCATCCGGCTTGGGTTGTTGCTGGCGGCGGTGGCGCTCCTCGCGCTCGCCTTGGGACTTACGCGGGACGCCCGCCTGCGGCTCGCGTCCGGTGCGGTCGAGCACGCGCCCCTCTTGACGGCCGGGGCGCCCGCCGGCGCGACGGTGGCGGAGGCCGCCGCGGTGGTCGTGATTGAGCTCAAGGATATGCAGTTTCAGCCCAGGGAAGTGCGGGTAGCGCCCGGGACGACGGTCGTATTCGTCAACCGCGATCCGGTCAACCACAACGTCGTCAACGCGACGCCGGCCACGCTGGGCAAGGCGTCCGAGCTGTTTCGCTCGCCGGAGCTCTTGCCCGGGCAGGAGTTCCACTTCACCTTTGCCGCCGAGGGCACCTACGACGTCCTGTGCGACACCGGCGGCCACTACTTGGCCGGCATGACGGCTCGCGTCGTCGTCACGCGGGACGCGGCCGGCACAAATGCGGCACCGGACTCTCAACCCGCAGGCGCCGTCGGGGCCAAGGCGGCGCGCGTCGCCAAGGATCCGGCGGACATCCCGCCGCCGCCCGCGCGCACCGGTCCCGAGACGGTCGTGGTGGAACTTGAGGCCAAGGAGCTCACCGGGCAGCTCGCGGACGGCATCACCTACACCTACTGGACGTTCGGCGGCACCGTGCCCGGTCCCATGATCCGGGTGCGCCAGGGCGACACGGTGGAGATCCGGCTGCGCAATGCACCCGACAGCACGCAGGTGCATTCCATCGACCTGCACGCGGTCAACGGCCCCGGCGGCGGCGCGGAGGCGACGCAAGTGGCGCCGGGTGAAGAGAAGGCGTTCCGGTTTCTCGCCATGAACCCGGGGGTGTACGTGTACCACTGTGCGACGCCCTACGTGCCGCTGCACGTGAGCAACGGGATGTACGGCCTCATCGTCGTCGAGCCGCCGGAGGGGCTCGCGCCCGTCGACCTCGAGTTTTACATCATGCAAGGTGACCTGTACACGGACCTGCGGCCGGGTGAGACCGGGCACGCCCAGCACGACCCGGCGGCCATGTGGGCCGAGCAGCCGAACTTCGTCGTGTTCAACGGGCAGTTCCAAGCGATCACCGGCGACCATGCGATGCAGGCCCGGGTGGGCGAGCGGGTGCGCCTGTTCGTCGGCAACGGCGGGCCCAACATGACGTCATCGTTTCACGTCATCGGCGAAATCTTCGACGTCGTGCACCAGGAGGGCGCCTCCGAGCCCGTGAGCAACATCCAGACGACGCTCATCCCCGCGGGCGGCGCGACGTGGGTTGAGTTTACGGTGGACGTCCCCGGCGACTACATCCTCGTGGACCACGCGCTCGGCCGGGCGCTGGGCAAGGGCGCCGTCGCGGTGCTCCACGTGGAGGGGCCGGAAAACCCCGGCGTCTTCCGACCGCTTCGATAGGGGCGGTAACCCCGGCGTCGCCGCGGCCGCCCCGCGTGACCGCGACGGCGCCGTGAAAGCGGCGGCACAGCCTTTGGGCGCGGCCGGCGGGCGCTACAGCTCGACGACCGCGCCCAAAGTGCGCGCTTCCTCCGCGGCAAAGGCCATCAGGTGGCTCTCCAGGGATTCGGCCAGCGACGTCAGCATCGCAGCGGGCCGCTCCCCCGCCTTGCGCCGCCGCACGTGGTCGACGAAAGCCCGCATGAGGCCGTCGTCGCCGCCCGCATGGCCCGAGCCGGCCGCAACGGTGATGGTTTCCCGTAGGACGCGGGAGCCGATGGCCGTCGTGCGCCCGCTGCCGCTCCCTAAGGCCCCCGGCCTCCCAAAGGGCCGGACCTCGATGCGGCCGGTTTCCATGTGGCCGCAAATCTCGCCCATCGTGCCCATGAGCTTGATCGTGCGGGTGTTTTCCTCCGAGAAGGCGGTTACGGTCAGGGTGGCCGCGACGCCGTTGGCAAACTCGAGCACGGCCACCTGGTGATCGGCCACGTCGTTGTCGCAGGCGTAGACGCACCGGCCGTAAGGGCCTGTGCGCAGGGCCGCCAGGCGCCCCTCCCGGGACGTGTCGCCCGTGATGACGGAAACGGGCCAGCCGGCGTGGTCAGCGAGACCTTCCACGTAGAAGGCGACGGCGTTGAAGGGACACGTCGCTTCCACCGGGCAACCGTCGGTGCAGCGGGCGGGCGCACCGGGCGGAGCGTTTTCGGGGCGAAAGTGCAAGAGGCTGCCGAAGGAAGCGACGCGCCGGCACGGCGCACCGGCGAGCCAGCGCAGGATGTCCATGTCGTGGCAAGCCTTGGCGAGGATCATGGGGCTCGCGGCGTCCGCGCGCCGCCAGTTGCCCCGCACGTAGCTGTGGGCGAAGTGCCAGTAGCCGATGTTTTCGACGTGGTCGATGTTGACGAGCCGTCCGATGCGCCCCTCCTCCACCAGGCGCTTGAGGGCGGCGAAGAAAGGGGTGTAGCGCAGCACGTGGGCGACGGTAACGACGGCTCCATGGCGTGCCGCGGCTTCACTGAGGAGAAGCGTCTCGGCGCGGGTAGGCGCGATCGGCTTTTCGAGCAGGATGTCGTAGCCGCGCTCAAGGGCCTTGAGGGCGGGCTCAACGTGCATGCGGTCGGGTGTAGCGATCACGACGGCGTCCGCGAGGCGGGGCCTTGCCAGCAGCTCTTCCCAAGAGGTACAGGCGTTGGCGCCTGGAATGCCGTGGGCCTCGGCAAAGGCCGTGCGGCGGGCGGGGTCGGGGTCGGCCACCGCCACGACGCGGGCCTCCTCCGGATGGTCCAGCGCCCAGCGGGCGTAGACGTCCGCGCCGCGGTTGCCGGCGCCGATGACAGCCAAGGTGATGCACGCCGTATCCAGCGGGGGAACCTCCTCTCGGCCCCTTGTACCGGGGCTTCCGGTGAGATTCCCCAAAAGATTCGGCTCACCCTGCCCTGGAGGTAGGAGAACGGCCAAGTTGTGTGGAAAGTGAGTCAAAACCTGGCAACGCCAGCAATATCTTGCCGGTATCCCCCCCTGCCGGCGGCGCCAACGACTAGGAGGTGCATGGATTGTGTTGTCTCGTCGTTATGGGCGCGCCGCTGGTTGGCGCGCGCCCGGGATGCTCGGCCGTGCGCTCACCGTCGTGCTTGCAGCGGGCGTTCTCGCCCTAAGCGCACTCCCGGTACCGGTCTGGGCATCCTCCATCCTCACCGTCAGCCCGGGCCTTGGCCTGCACACGGCGGACCGGGCGGTGGTCGTCCCCGCCCTCGCCTACGTGGAGGGCCCCGACGGGGAAGCCGCCGGGCATGCGTTGGAGTTCATCCGCATCCTCATCGGCCGCAACCCCGAACCCCGCATCCGGGTCGGCATCCTGGAAGACGTCCCGGGCGGCGTCGGTCCCATGTCACGGCCGACGGGGTGGCTCGCGGCCATCCTGGGCGCCCGCTTTGCCGGCGTGCCGCTGGATGAAGTAAGCATCGCGTTTGACATGGTCGGCTTCGGCGACGGCCCAAGCGACGGAATGGTCCGGGCCGTCGGCGTGGCAGCCGGCCTCTTGGGGCACTCGCTCCGCGACGGCGTAGCCATGACGGGCGCCATCAACCCCGACGGCACCGTGGGACCTGTGGGCGGCATCCAGCAGAAGATCGACGCCGCGGCCGAATTCGGGTACAAGCTGGTGCTGATCCCCATCGGGCAGCGCTACGAAGAATCGTCCTCCGGCCGTGTCGACCTGGTAGCTCACGGCGCCGGCCTCGGCGTCGAGGTACGGGAAGTCGGCAATTTCTATGAGGCGTACGCCGCCTTTACCGGCCACGATCTGCGGCCCCACGCGCCGGCTGCCATTTCGACGGCCCTGCCCGCGCCGCTTGCCCAGGCGCTGAGGGACGTGTACAAGCAGGCTTCCGAGCGTGTGGAGGAAATCGGGGACCATTTGGCCGGGCTCGGCGCGCAGCTGGATCCCCGGCTGCCCCGGCTTATGCAGGCGGCCGAACGGGCCTCTGCGGCCGGCAACCCGGCCCTTGCCCTCGCGTACGTGGGGCAGGCGGAGCGGATCGCCATCGAGCAGCTGGTCACAGCCATCACGGGGCTTGAGCGGTCCGACGTGCGCGGCGACGTGAGCGGCCTGCGGGAAGCGCTGGAGGAACTCGACGACGTCCTGGACACTACCAACGCCGCCATCGACGAGCTCTGGGAAGCCTTGCAGCAAGCGCCTCCGGAGGCGCTGTCCGACGTTGCGTGGGTGCTGGAGCTCTACGGCGTCCTGGCGGAGGCGCGGGCCGCGGTGTTCCGCGGCGCCACGCTCCTTTTGAGCGTGGACAGCTCGCTGGAGACGCTGGAGGAACAAGACCCCGACGAGGAGGACAGCGAAGCCGTCGAGCAGGCGGGCGAGCACCTTCTGCGGGCCGCCTACTGGTACGCGCAGGCGGAAGCGTTGCGCCGGCAGGCGGTCGACTTGGTGGAGCTTTACGTGTCGGCGCCGGAAACGGGCAGCGCTCCGCCCGAGCAGACGGTGGCGCGCCAAGCCCAGATCCAGTTGGTCAGCGCCTACACGGCCTTGGAATACTTCGACCGGGTGGAACTGGACTCCATCGCCAGCACCGGCGGGGTCCACGTTGACCTGGTGCAGCGCGGCATGGTCGTGGTCGACCCGGACTACGGCCTCGCCAACGGCTTGCTCAACTACCTGTTCCCGCCCGACACGGACAACCCGTACGGCCTGTTGGCGACCTCCTGGCGAACCTATGAGATGGGGACCCTGCTCACCGTCTACCACTACAACCTCGAGGACGACGAGGAGGAAAGCTCCGTCAAGGAAGACCTGCTCAACTACATGCTCGATTGGAACGCGGAGCAGGCCCGGGCGGCCATCGCGGCGGCCCGTGCGCTGGGGATCGAGCCTCATCTCAGCATCGTGCTCTACAGCGCCGGCGAGGGCTTGCGTGAGGGCGAAGTACGCGATCGGCTCGAAGCGCTGCGGATGTTCTGGCGGGCCGAGTTCATGGCCCAGGTCTTGACGGACCTGGCGCGTTAGATCCTCGCACGCAAGGCGCCACCGGCCTGAAGGAAACGCTCACGGCTGCCCCGGGGCTTTGAGCCCCGGGGCAGTTGCGCGCTGGCAGGCGTGCCTTGACTTTCTTTGACCTTCGGTGTACGATCGCGGTGAAGGGAAAAATAGCAAGTACAGGAGGTGTGGCGATCATGCGGGAGCTGGTTCCGAGGACCATCATGGATTCGTGGTGGCCCGACCTTGACGAGCTGTTCGCGTGGCCCTTTGGGTGGAGGCCGGCGGTGCCGGCGGTGGACATCGAGGAGACCGAGGAGGCCTACATCCTGACCGCCGACCTGCCTGGCTTCGACAAGAACGACATCGAGATCGAGCTGCGCAACAACGTCCTCACCCTGCGGGGCGAAAAAGTGGAGCGCGACGAAAGGCGTTTCCTGCGCCGGGAGCGCACCACGAGCGTGACCCGGTTTGAGCGGCGCTTCCGCCTCCCCGCGGAGATCGCGCACGACAAGGTCAAGGCCGAGTTCAACAAGGGCGAACTGATCGTGACGCTGCCCAAGGCCGCGGCGCCTCAGGGACGCAAGATCCAGATCGATTGAGCTGAGGATCGTTTGAGCTGAGCCGGCCCAAGCGTAGGGCAGCGCGAAACAGCACGGCGAAAGCGGCGGGAAACCCCGCCGCTTTCGTGTCTTTCTCTCAAGGTTGCAAGAGAAAGGCGATGCCCGCAAGCCCCAGGACGACACCCAAGCTTTGCGCGGGGCGCAGCGTTTCTCCCAACACGAGCCGCGCCAGCAGCGTCGTGGGGATCGGGCCCATGGCGGCCACGACGGCCACGATGGACAGCAGGCCCGACTGGATGGCGAGCACAAACGCGGCCGACGCCAGGGCGTGCAACAGCCCCATGCCGCCCACGAGCCGCCAGCCGCACACCGCGGGGACGATGGTCGTCCGGGTGAACCAGGCCAAGGCGCCTGTAAGCACCGCCGTGGCCACGACCGCGGCCAGTGCGGGCCAAAGAGCCGCATGCGGGCCCGCTCGCTGGTAGAGCACCGCCCCGGCCCCGTACAACACACCCGACAGCGTACCTTCGAACACTCCCGGTTGAGCAAAGAGCGTCCACGCCGGCCGGCTCCGCGATCCCGCTCCCCGCCGCCTGCGCCGGTGTCCCTCACCCCGTCGCAGCGGGCCTTGGGGCCCCGCCGAAACCAGAAGCGCCCCCAAGAGCACCGCGGCCGCTCCCAGCAGAGCCCACGTGCCGGGCCGCTCGCCCTGCAGCAGTCCAGCCGCGAAAGGCACGAGCGCGCTCCAGACCGCGGTGAGGGTCGATACGACACCCATCGATCCGGCTGCAAGCCCCCGCAAGTAGATGACAAACGCGGCCCCGTTGGCGACTCCGGCCGCCGCGCCCCACGCCAGGACCGCCCCGGAAGGCCCCGGACCAAGCACCCATGCCGCCGCCAGCAGCGCCCCGCCGGCGACGACCTGCGAGACAAAGGCGACCGCGAGGGGCGGTACCCGCCGAGACACAAGGCCGCCCAGAAAATCGCCGGTTCCAAAGGCAAGAGCCGTAATCAAGGCTAAGACGATGGCCACCGGTTCTCCCCTAACCCCGACAGCCGGGCGGAGCGCGGCGTCGTCAATCCGGCAACACGGCGGGGCCGGCCCGTTCGAACGGGCCGGCGATACGACGACAGACCATGCCGGGTAATGACCTCGGGGCGGCCCCGGGGACCACCCGGGTCCGGGCCAGCCCTGAGCGCGATCGTTCGGGCTGCCGGGTCACCGCCCCTCCCGCCGCCTCATCCTCGTCAGGAGTTGCCGCATCGGCGTGGTATGATGCTCTCAGGAGGTGTCCCGCGTGTCCCTCATAAGCAGCAAACCATTGCGCCGCGCCGTGGCAGCCCTAGGTGCGCTGGCGGCGATCGTTTTGGGGTGCATGCCGGCCGCTTTGCCCGCGGCAGCATTGCCGGCCGTGCGCCTGGAGCCTCTGAGCGCGGTCTTTAGCCAGCCGGCCCACATCGCGTACGCGCCCGGCGACTCGCAGCACCTGTGGATCGTGGAGCAGACGGGGGCGATCCGCGTCTATGACCTCTCGGGCGATAGGCTCCTTGAGACGCCGTTCCTTTCGCTGCAGGACCGGATTTCCACCGGAGGGGAGCGCGGGCTGCTCAGCATCGCGTTTCACCCGGACTTTGCCGCCAACGGCCGGTTCTATGTGAACTATACCGACCGGACGGGCAACACGCAGATCGTCGAATACCGGGTCGGACCCGACCGGCTGGTGGCGGACCCGAGCACGGCCCGGCCGATACTCCAGATCGACCAGCCCGCCGCCAACCACAACGGCGGCACGATGGCGTTTGGCCCCGACGGCTACCTCTACATCGGCACGGGCGACGGCGGCCGCGCCGGTGACCCGTGGGGCAACGCCCAAAACCTAAACACCCTGCTCGGCAAGATGCTGCGGATCGACGTCGACGGCGGGACGCCCTACGCCGTGCCGGCGGACAACCCGTTTGTGGGACGGCGGGACGCCCGGCCCGAGATCTGGGCGTACGGGCTGCGCAACCCGTGGAAGTTCTCCTTTGACCGGGCCACGGGCGACCTGTACATCGCGGACGTCGGGCAAAACGCCTGGGAGGAGGTCAACTTCCAGCCGGCGGCGAGCCGCGGCGGCCAAAACTACGGCTGGAACCGCATGGAAGGCAGCCACTGCTATCCCGCCAACCGGCGCTGCGACCCCGCGGGCCTGACGATGCCCGTCGCCGAGTACTCCCACGAGTTCGGCTGCTCCATTACGGGCGGCTACGTCTACCGCGGCACCGCCATCCCCGGCCTGGCCGGCTACTACCTCTTCGGCGACTACTGCAGCGGCACCATCTGGGCCATGTCCACGGAACCGGCGCCGGGCTACCGGGAGCAGCCCGGGCGGCAGCCGGCCATGTGGCCCTTTGAGCAGTTGCTGCAGGAGGCCATGCTGGTCACCGCCTTCGGTGAAGACGCGGCCGGAGAGCTGTACGTGGCGGACCACACCGGTTTCGTCTACCGGATCGTGCCGGCGCCGTAAGCGGCAGTCCGTGGGCCTTTGGCGGCCGATCGTGTTCTGTCGGTCGCTGCTTCCCCTTTCCTTGAAGAATGGGACGAGGTAGAGGCCGCCTACCTCTTTGGCTCGATGGCACATGGACGCGCTCAAGCGACATCGACGTCGGCGTCCTGTTCAAGCCTGGTCTGGACGAGGAAGGGCGCGTGCTCGCCCGCATCGACATCGCCCAGTCGCTGCAAGAACGCGCTTGACGCTGCTCGAGCAATACATCAACGACTTGGCTGAAATCCAAACGGTTGACGTGCTCGTTCACGACTACGCGGTCGCGACGCACCTGGGCATTACCCTGGGAAGGGTCCGCTTTACTCTGAATCGAAGAAAAGCGGTGCTGACGCAACAATTGGGCGGGGTGGCCAGATAGCCTTGCTCTACCCAAACCAGCACCCTGAGCAGAGAGCTCGCGATCAAATCGACAATCTACTTGTTGCGGCCGGTTGGCAGTTGCAGACGAAGGATACCATGAACGTCTTCGCGTCGACCGGCGTGGCGGTTCGTGAGCTGCAGACGACCGAAGGGCCGGCGGATTATGTCCTGTTCGTTGACGGCAAGCCCGTAGGCGTGATCGAAGCGAAAAGAGCAGAAGAGGGATTCCGGCTCACCGTCCACGAGGACCAGACGGACCGATACCGCACGGCCAAAATCAAGCTGCTCGATAACGCCACCCCTCTGCGCTTCGCCTATGAGTCAACCGGCGAACTGACGCGTTTCACCGATTATCTTGATCCCAAACCGCGCTCTCGCCCCGTTTTTGCCTTCCACAGGCCCGAGACTTTGCGCCGGTGGTTGGCGGAGACAAAGACTCTTCGCGCCCGGCTGCACGACATTCCATCTTTGAGCCCGGAAGGTCTACGCAAGTGCCAGTTTCGGGCCATCAACAATCTCGAAGCCTCGTTTCGGGAGGCCAAGCCACGGGCGCTAATCCAGATGGCCACGGGGGCGGGGAAGACCTACACGGCCATCACCTTTATCTACAGGCTCCTGAAGTTCGCCAAGGCTCGCCGCGTCCTATTCCTTGTTGATACGAAGAACCTAGGTGAGCAAGCCGAGCAGGAGTTCATGGCCTATACACCACGCGACGACAACCGCAAGTTCACCGACCTTTATCGGGTGCAACGCTTGACTTCCCGGTACATCGCTCCGGATTCTAGCGTTTGCATCTCGACTATCCAGCGGATGTACTCGATCCTGAAGGACGAGGAGCTTGATCAAGCCGACGAAGAAACGCACCCGGCGGAACGAGTGCTGCAGCGGGAGCCGGTCCCCGTCGTCTACAACGCTACCGTCCCCCCGGAGTTCTTCGATTTCATCATCATCGACGAGTGTCACCGGTCGATCTATAACGTCTGGAAACAAGTCCTCGAGTACTTCGACGCCTTCCAGATCGGCCTGACCGCCACGCCCGACAAGCGGACGTTCGCCTATTTCCATGAGAACGTCGTGAGCGAGTACCCCTACGAGCAGTCGGTCATCGACGGCGTAAACGTCGGGTACGAGATCTATCGCATTGAAACCCGGATCACGCGGGACGGCGGTGTGATCAAAAAGGATGAGGGTTTCGTCGTCGTCAGGGACAAGCTCACCCGCCGTCAGGGCTGGGAGCATCCGGACGAGGATATCACGTACAGCGGCAAACAGCTCGATCGCGACGTAGTCAATCCGAGCCAGATACGCACCATCATCCGGACTTTTAAAGAGCGGCTTCCCGTCCTCTTTCCCGGCCGCAACGAGGTTCCCAAGACGCTCATCTTTGCCAAAGACGACTCCCACGCCGACGACATCGTCCAGATCGTGCGAGAGGAGTTCGGGGAAGGCAACGCGTTTTGCAAGAAGATCACTTACCGCGCTGACGACCCCAGGGCGACGCTGGCAGATCTGCGGAACGCCTACTATCCGAGGATTGCCGTCACCGTTGACATGATTGCGACGGGGACCGATGTGAGGCCGCTGGAATGCCTTATCTTTATGCGGGACGTGCGTAGCCGCAGCTACTTCGAACAAATGAAAGGGCGGGGCTGCCGTACCATCAGCACCGACGACCTGAGAAAAGTGTCGCCGTCAGCGACACTCGGGAAGTCGGGCTTCATCATTATCGACGCCGTCGGCGTGACGACATCGCTCAAGAGCGACTCTCGTCCTCTCGAACGCAAACGTGGAGTGCCCTTCAAAGACCTGCTCGACGCTATCGCACTGGGTAGAAGCGACGAGGACACGTTTCTCTCCGCAGCAGGCCGTCTCGCCACCCTCAACACGCGCCTCACGCCGAGGCAGCGCAAAGAATTCGCCGAACTGACCGGAGGTCAATCGGTCGAGGACATCGCGAGGGCCCTCATCGCTGCTCACGATCCGGAAACCATCGAGAAAGCTGCCCGAGAGCGTTTCCATCTGGACCATGGCGGAGAGCCGACGGAGGACCAGAAGCAGGAGACACAGCAGTTCCTGGTCCGAGAAGCGGCAAAGGCTCTCACGCCGGAGGTCCGGCAGTTTCTCGAATTGGCCAGAAAGGCCATCGAGCAAGTCATCGATGACAGAAACATAGATGAGGTCACCAGCGAGGGCTGGGATAGGGAGGCGGTCGTCAACGCCGAGCAGGCGATTGCCGACTTCCGGACGTACCTGGAGCAACACAAAGACGAGCTCACTGCCCTCCGAATCTTCTATGACCAGCCCTATCGCTTACGGGAGCTCACCCTTGAGATGGTCCGAGAAGTGCTCGAGCGACTCAAGGCCGACAAGCCGGCCCTTGCCCCAGCACGCATTTGGAACGCCTACAGGCAGCTTGAGGAGAACGTGCCGGAAACCCCAAAGAGCGAGCTTGTGGCGCTCGTTTCCCTTCTCCGCCGCGTCGTCGGGTTGGACCCGAAACTCACCAGCTTCGACACGGTCGTCAGGCAGCGATTCCAGGAGTGGGTATTCAAGCGTCACCATGGTGATGCGCCCAAGTTCACGGAAGAGCAGATGCACTGGTTGCATATGGTCAGGGACCACATCGCCACGAGTTTTCACATCACCCCAGAGGATCTGGAGTTGGCTCCTTTTGATGGTCAAGGTGGCCTAGGGCGCTTTTATCAGCTCTTTGGACAAGAGTACACGTCCATTCTTGATGAGCTCAATGAGGGGTTAGTAGCGTGACGAAGTGTTTGCCGGATGGCTGGGTTCAGTGTCGGCTCGAAGACGTGGTGCAACCTCGTAGGGTGAGGGTTTCACCCCAAGCACATCCGAATGAGCCGTTCGTCGGCATGGATCATGTCGAATCTGGCACCATGAAAGTCATTGGTCGCGGCCTTGCTGGAGAAATGAAGAGTGACTGCTATCGCTTCTATCACTCTGACGTACTGTACGGACGACTTCGGCCTTATCTCAACAAGGTTGCAATTCCTGGATTCGACGGACTGGCTTCGGGTGAGTTCATTGTCTTTCCTCCCAGCAAAGCTATAACGCCGCACTATCTGGCGTACCGCCTGAACGCAAGGGACTTCGTTGCGTTTGCCTGCCAGCTCAACGAGGGCGACCGACCGCGTGTTAGCTTCCAGCAAATAAGTGACTTCTCTTTCCTGCTACCGCCCCTCGTCGAGCAGCGTGCCATCGTAGCCAAGATCGAGGCCCTGTTTAGTGAGTTGGATAAAGGCGTCGAGTTGCTCAAGACCGTCAAACAGCAGCTCAAGCAGTATCGTCAGGCGGTGCTCAAAGCAGCTTTCGAAGGGAAGCTTACCGCCGAGTGGCGTTCGAAACAGCAAGCTGCAGGCAGGCTGCCGAGTGCCGATGATGTGTTAGAAGCGATCAAAATGGCGCAAGAAGAGCGGTATCGGCAACAAGTGCTGGAGCGGGAGCAGGCGGTTGTGGCCTGGGAGCTGGGTGGAGGCAAGGAGTTGGGGCGAAAGAAACCGACCAAGCCACAAAAGCTACCGCCAATGGTTTCGGGAGCCAACGGCACTTCCAGCGCCTTACCTGCCGAGTGGACAGAGGTCACTCTAGGCGCTGTCATCGAAACCCTCACGTATGGAACGGCCAAGAAGTGTGTAGCAGAGCCACATGGTACAAGCGTACTGAGAATACCCAATATCGTTGCTGGACGCATCGACACGAGCGACCTGAAGTACGCCACCTTCTCAGAAGACGAGTTGGAAACCTACGCCTTGCAGGCGGACGATGTGCTTATTATTCGCTCAAATGGAAGCGTCTCACTGGTTGGCCGGCCCGCCTTGGTTACGGATCACGATACGCACCATCTCTTCGCAGGTTACTTGGTCAGACTGCGGCCAAACAGGGCGATAGTGTCCGGGCGTTACTTGGTTTGGTGCCTTCAGGCTCCTCGGCTTCGTGTTCAGATAGAGGCTAAGGCGCGCTCCACCAGCGGTGTACACAACATAAACTCAGATGAGATTTGTTCGTTGCGGATTCCTTTCTGCTCACTCGCGGAGCAGCAGGTCGTGGTTGCAGAGATCGAGGCTCGATTCTCGGTCTTAGACAACTTGGATAGAGCAGTCGACCACGGGCTACAGCAGGCCGAGGCTCTCCGTCAGGGCATCCTCAAGAAAGCCTTCGAAGGGCGGTTGCTCAGCGAGGCTGAACTAGCCGCTGTTCGCAACGACCCCGAATACGAACCCGCAGACATGATGCTGGAACGCATTCGTGCCGAGGGAAAGCAACATGCGCGACAGTCGATGGCGAAAAGGACACGTACCACAGCTCAGCCGAATTCGCGACGTCGGTCCGAGAAACGCGCTGAAGAGACGGTGAATAGTGCACGATGACGCCTACAAGCACACTCGTGAACAAGGTTTGGAGCTACTGCCACGTCTTGCGGGACGCTGGTTTGAGCTACGGCGACTACCTCGAGCAGTTGACATACCTCATCTTCCTCAAGATGGCGCATGAGTACTCCCAGCCGCCGTACAACCGAGACCTCGGCATCCCCGAGGGTTTCGACTGGCCAAGCCTTACCAGCAAGACCGGTGCCGAACTCGACCATCACTATGCCGACCTGCTCCGCAAGTTGGGTCAGGAAAAGGGCTTGTTAGGCCAGATATTCATGAAGGCCCAGAACCGCATTCAGGAACCCGCCCTGTTGGCAAGCCTCATTCACATGATCGACCAAGAGCAGTGGGCGATCATGGAGGCTGACGTAAAGGGCGACATCTACGAAGGTCTGCTCGAAAGAAACGCTCAGGACACAAAGAGCGGCGCAGGACAGTACTTCACCCCTCGCCCGCTGATCAAGGCCATCGTCGAATGCGTCCGACCTGAGCCCGGAAAGACGATCTGTGACCCGGCTTGCGGCACTGGCGGCTTCTTCCTGGCGGCGTACGACTTCATCACGAAGAACTACCAACTTGATCGAGCACAAAAGCAGGCGCTAAAGACAAGCACGTTCTACGGCAACGAGATCGTCCCGGCTACCCGTAGGCTGTGCTTGATGAACATGTTCCTGCACAACATCGGCGAGATCGGCGGCGAGGTCACCGTGTCCGCTGCCGACTCATTGGCAGCTGACCCGGGAGTTCGCTACGACTACGTGCTGACCAATCCTCCCTTTGGGAAGAAGAGCTCGATTACGGTTACGACGGAAGATGGCAAGCAGGAGAAGGAGACGCTCACCTACAATAGGCAAGACTTCTGGGTAACGACGAGCAACAAGCAGCTCAACTTCGTCCAGCACATCCGCACGATCCTGAAGACAACGGGACAGGCGGCCGTCGTCGTCCCCGACAACGTGCTCTTCGAAGGCGGGGCGGGCGAGGTCGTGCGCAGGAAGCTGCTCGAGACGACCGACCTCCACACAATCCTGCGGCTGCCCACCGGCATCTTCTACGCGCCGGGGGTAAAGGCAAACGTCATCTTCTTTGACAACAAGCCGGCGGCGAAGGAACCGTGGACCAAGGAAATCTGGTACTACGACCTGCGAACCAACTCCCATTTCACCCTCAAGACGAAGCCGCTGACCTACGAAGACCTTGTTGACTTCGTGGAATGCTACAAGCCGGGAGAACGGCACAAGCGGCAGCCCACGTGGAGCGAAGATAACCCCGAAGGTCGTTGGCGGCGGTTTACCTATGAAGAGATCATTACTCGCGACAAGACCAGTCTTGACATTTTCTGGCTCAAGGACAAGTCCCTCAGTGATCTGGACAACCTTCCTGAGCCGGAGGAGCTCGCAGCGGACATTATAGCGAACCTGCAAGCCGCACTGGCAAGCTTTGAGGAGATCGCCAACATTCTCGAAGACTAGCGGCGAACCGAGAGTCACCGGCCACCACGCGCACCCGGTGCGCGGCTCGCCCCCAGGCCCGTCCTCCGGAACGTCACCGTATGGGCGGACGACCGGGAAACCCTTTGAGGCCGGTCTATGCTAATGATCGATGCTGATGGAGACCTCTCATCCATGAAGCGGAACACGAACAAACCCGGCCGCGCCTTCGTGCCTTTCCCTCCTGGCCTGGTCCCCGTTCACATCGTCGCCCGCCGCAACCGCTTCACGGTGGAAGCCACGCCGGCACCGGGCGACGCCTCGCCGGTCCCCCTCCACCTGCCCAACTCGGGCCGCATGACGGAGCTGCTCGAGCCCGGAACCGTAGGTCTCGCGCAGTTGACCGGCAAGGCGCGCCACCTAGCGCCGGACGAGACTACCGCGCCGGCGGCCGCTCGCCGGGCCGACGGCACGCCGCGACGGACGGCGGGCACGCTCCTGCTTGTGCACTACGCGGGACGCTGGGTTTCCGTGGACGCCCGCATGCCCAACCGCCTCTTTGCCCGGTGCCTGGAGGTCAACATGCTGCCGCTCTTTCGCGGGTATGCGTCGTGGCGCGGCGAAGTCCGCTGGGGGCAAGGCCGGGTCGACTTCCTCCTCGAGGCCCCGGATCGCCCGCCGTGCCTCGTGGAAACGAAATCGTGCAACCTGGTGGAAAACGGCCTAGCCCTTTTCCCCGACGCCCCCACCTCGCGGGGCACGCGGCACCTCACGGAGCTCGCGGAGGCGGTGGAAACCGGCCGCCGGGCCGCGGTGGTCTGGTTCGTCCAGCGGGACGATGCCCATGCCTTGGCCCCGCACCGGGCGGCCGACCCCGCGTTCGCGCAAGCCCTTGCCCGCGCCCGGGCCGCCGGCGTCGAAGCGTACGCCTACCGCTGCCGGGTCGAGCCCGCCGGCATCCGGGTCCTGGACGAGATCCCCGTGGAGCAGTGAGGGACAAGCGCAGGGGGACGGGTTTCCGGGAGAGCAGGAGTTTTTCGCCGCCCGGACCGAAAGGGTTTCCAACCCAACGGTGAAAGGAGCCGTCGCCGCCCGTGCCCAGCAGCCAAGCGGCCGCCCGCCGGACACGCCTTTGGCCCATCGACGCCATCCGGGGCTTGGCCGTCGCCGGGATGGTCTTTTACCACCTGATGTGGGACTTGTACTTTGTGGGCATCTACCCCGGCGACGTGACCCAAGGCGGCTGGCGCGTCTTTGCGCGCTTCATCGCGACGACGTTTCTCGTGCTGGTCGGCTTCAACATCAGCCTGCTCAACCGCCGCACGCCGGGCGGAGTCCCGTACAGGCGGTGGCTTGAGCGGGGCCTCAAAGTCTTGGGGTGGGGCATGGTGATCAGCCTCGTCACCTGGCCCATCTTTGGCCGCCAGTTTATCGCCTACGGCGTGCTGCACTTCATCGGGACGGCGCTGCTTCTCGCGCCCCTCTTGCTTAAAGTCGAGGGCTTCGCCGTCCCCTTGGGCCTTGCGTTCCTCGCCGGGGGCCGGCTGCTCGGCACCCGCTACGTCGACACCGTGTGGCTCTTGCCCCTCGGCCTGCGACCGTGGCAGTACACCTCCGTGGACTATTTCCCCCTCATCCCGTGGCTCGGCATCGTCCTCCTGGGCGTCGGGCTCGGCCCTCTGCTGGTGCCGCGTCTTGGGACCCGGCCCGGGCCGGAAGCGCCGGCACCAACGCCCCGCTGGGCCCGGCCCGCCGTCTTTCTCGGTCGCCACTCGCTCGTCGTCTATATCCTCCACCAGCCGGTCATCATCGCCGTCCTCATGCTTTCGGGCGTGCGGTTCTTCTGAGCACGCCCACGGGGAATGCTTAAGGTTGCCCGCACCTTTCCCCGCGAGGTGACCCGGCTTGGCCGAACAAGCGCAAAACCTCACTCCCATCCGCCGCAGGCTCGCGGACAACGCCGCCGAGATGCGCGAGCGGCTCGGCATCGGCGTTTCCTTTGACATCATCGAACGGCCGGTGGAGATCGGCGGCCGCCAGGCCGCGTTTTACTTCGTCGACGGTTTCGTCAAGGACAAGGTCACGGCCGACATCTTCGCGAGCCTCCAGGAAACCGCCCGGGCAGAGATGGTGCCCGACGTCATCCGCAAGCTCCTGGCCCGCCGCATCCCCTACTTCGAAGTCGACACCGTAGACACCGTCGAAGAGGCCGTCGAGTCCGTCATGGCCGGCCCCATCGTGCTGTTTATCGACCGGGAAGACACCGCCATCGTCATCGACGTGCGGGAGTACCCCACCCGCAGCATCGAGGAGCCCGACCTCGAAAAAGTAACCCGGGGATCCCACGAGGGGCTGACGGAGACGCTCGTGTTCAACACCGCGATGATCCGTCGCCGGCTGCGGGACCCCCGGCTGCGCTTCGAGATCTTCCAGGTCGGCCGCCGCTCCCGGACCGACGTGGCCATCGGCTACGTCGCCGACATCGCCGACCATGGGCTCGTCGACCAGATCCGGCGGCGCATCGAGGAGGCGAGCGTCGACGCCCTGCCCATGGGGGTCAAAAACCTCGAGGAGATCATCGTCCGCTCGCCCTGGAACCCGCTGCCCAAAGTGCGCTACACGGAACGGCCCGACGTGGCCATCGCCCACCTGCTCGAAGGGCACGTCATCGTCCTCGTGGACACGACGCCGATGGCGATGATCCTCCCCATCACGGCGTTTCATTTCTTCGAGCATGCGGAGGAGTTTTTCCAGTCGCCGCCCATCGGCACTTACCTGCGCTGGGTCCGGGCGGTGGCCTTTTTCCTCGCCACGGTGCTGACGCCCCTGTGGCTTGCCCTTTACCTGTCCAAACCGTCTTTGCCCGAATGGCTGCAGTTCGTGGGGCCCAAAGAGCCGAGCACGGTGCCCGTCTGGCTGCAGTTTTTCATCCTGGAGCTCGGCGTCGACCTCATCCGCATGGCCCTCATCCACACCCCGACGGCGTTGGCAACGTCCTTGGGCATCGTCGGCGCCATTCTCCTGGGCGACCTGGCGGTGTCCGTGGGGCTGTTTGTGCCGGAAACCGTGCTGTACACGGCGGTGGCGTCCATCGGCTACTTCGCCGTCCCGAGCATCGAGTTCGCCTACGCGATCCGGCTTTACCGGTACGCCCTGCTGGCGCTGGCGGCGCTCTTCCGCTTGCCCGGACTCGCCGCAGGGCTTGTCGCGGGGTTTCTTCTCCTCGCCTTCACCCGCTCCATGAACGTGCCGTACCTGTTCCCGCTCATCCCGTTTCACGGCCCAAGCCTGGTCAAGGCGCTTTTGCGCCTGCCGGTACCGTCGGTCGGGCAGCGGCCGCCCCTCATCGGAAACCGGCAGTCGGACCGGAGCCGCACCCGCGGCGAGCGGTAAGGCTTGTGGCGCTGGGTTTCATCGATAATCGAGGATCATTGATTTAGCCCGCGGCGTTTGCTATTATAGGGGCATCCGGACATCGTCCCGGCGGATAAGGAGGGGACAGCAATGGCTGGAAAGGCGGGTCTCGTTCAGAACGTAGGGGGCTTTGACCGGGTGCTCCGCATCGTGCTCGGCGCCCTGCTGGTCGTCGCGCCGCCCCTGCTCGGCTGGTCGCCTTGGGTGAGCGCCATCGTGGGCGCCCTCGGCGGCATCGTGTTCTTCCAGGGCGTCGTACGGCACTGCCCGCTGTATTCCCGGCTAGGCGTGTCCACCGCGGGCGAGTCCCGCTGACCCGCTCGTCAGGACGGCGTAGCTCGCGAGTTCGACGCCCCGGGCGGCACACGCCTCCCGCACCCGCGGATCGGTGAGAACCCGGAGCTCCGTCTCCCGCTGCTGGACGTAGCCCGCGCCTAGCCGGCGCAGGCCCTCGTCCACCTTTCCCGGGTGGACGATGACCTCGCTGACGCCCTCGGGGAGCTGCTCGAGCATGAGGACGAAACTCTCCACGCTGGCGTTGCCGTAAAACCCGTCCACAAGGCAGTCCGGCGCGGGTACGCCGTCCTGCTTTAGAAGCTCGGCCTGGCGGCGGATGGCCGGCGGGATCATGTGGCGCACAAGGCGCGCCGCGAGGATCGGGTGCCGAGAAGCAAAACCGATCATCTGCCGGGCGGCCGAGTTTTTCATCGCGCTCGGAAAGCGCACGGCGCCGCTGACGGAGGCGGGCACGGGCTGGCGGACGGGGACGTTGTAGCGGCGCGCCAGCTCCCGCACGACGGAGAAAAACGGCGTGTAGAGCACCACCATGTGGTGGTGATAGTCGAAGTGGGTAAAGCGCACGCCGGTTTCCAGCAGCCGCTCCGCCTGGGCCTCCAGTTCCGCCCGCAGCTCCGCCAAGGACATATCGAGCAGCCGCAGCGGGATCTCGTCGACGGTGTAAAACCGGCCCTCCCGGTCTACCAGCGTCGGCACCCGGTCGGGGGGCAGCACGGGCCGGCCGGCCGTAATGTTGATGTGCAGGCCGATGGGCAGCTCCGGATACGTCCGTTGCACCTCCGCGACCCGCTCGGGCGCGCCGTCCATGTTGATCATGGCGGACGTTGACGTCACCACGCCCTCTCGCCACGCCTGAACGATACCCTCGGTCACTCCATCGCTCAAACCCAAATCATCGGCGTTGACGATCAAGATTCGTTTCCCGCTGCCGCCGGCCATGTCGGACATGGAGCCGTCCTCCCTCCCGGCCATGGTGGGGCAGGCCCGTGGCTACACCGGCCTTGCGGCCGGCAGCTCGCCCGTGTCCCCTCGCCGTGCACCCGCATATCATGGCCCCACCAGGAACGGATTCCTACGTCACGGCCGCGGATCCTTTTCCCGCCGCGGCGAGGAAAAAGGGGAGTGAACCGTGAGCCGCATCAAGCAGCGCCTTGTCCTTGACCAAAATAGCGGCGGCGTCATCCGGGTCCGCCGCCGGCGCGGGTCTCCCCCGTCCCGGCGCCGGCCGTCCCGACCGCCGTCGCCTGAGCCGGAGCCGCAGCCCTCCCCCGAGCCGGCTCCTGAGCCCGCGCCGCAGCCGGAACCTGAGCCGGCCCCCGAGCCCGCTCCGGAGCCTGAGCCTGGAACGGGGCCCGAACCGCCGCCTGCTCCCGAGCCTGCGCCCGGGCAAAGAGAGCCGCAGCGGGACCGGGACGGATCGTCGGCAGTCCTCCAGATCCGGCCGGCACCCGGCGCCCAGGCAACACGGGTCCGGGGCGTAAACACGACGGGCCTCTTTACCGTCCCCAGCGACACCGTCATCCAGCTCGCCATCGCGGTGAGCAGCTTTGCGGACATCGATCAGACGGCCAGCGTATGGATACGCCGGCTTGACGGGCGCGAGCTCGAGACGGTGTTTTTCCGGTCGCTGGATGTGCCCGCGGGCGGTGCCCGCCGCGTGACGGTGGAGGGGCTCGGCGGCCAGACGGTGCAGATCGACGTCGACTTGCCGTCGGGGGACCTCGTGCCGACCGCGGCCGTGACCCAGCACTTCCTCGCCGACGGCGGCATCGTGACGCTGCTCTACAAGTCCCCCTCGGACTTTGTCCCGGTGTAGGCGCCGCCCTTGCAGGGCGCCCTCCGGTGCGACCCGCCTGAGGCTTGCGCCCATGCGCACCGCTTGAAGGAGGAGTTTTCGTGCCTGTGACCTTGACCACCGGCTTGTTCCCCGTTGCCCAGCTGCCCGCGGCCCAAGTCGTCTCCGTGCGGGTCTTCTTGGCCAACCTGGAAAACCGGCTGCACCGGGCGGTGGTGCAAATTTCCCGCTTGCGGGGCGACGACAAAGAGCTCTGGCGGGTGGAGGAAGTGGAAGTGCCCGGCGACGAGGTGCGGGCGCTGGAGCTGCCCAGTGAGGATGTTGAGGGGCATACGTTGGAAGTGACCGTCAGGCTGCCCGCCAACGGCTTCGGCGTGGGGCAGCTGCCCCTTGTGCCCGGCGTGGCGGTAGTCTCCACCTTCACGGGCGACCAGTCCACGTCCGTTCTCCAGTGGATTTCGTCGGACGGTTTCGTGGCCGTCGGTGAAACCGAAGCCGCCCCGGTCCCCGCCTGACCGGGGCTTCCATGCCGGCCTGGCCGGCGCTCCCATACCGGCGTGACCGGGGCCCATGCCGGCGTGACCAGGTTCCATGCCAACGTGAGCGGGGCTCATTCCGGCCTGGCCGGGACCGTGCGCGAGCCGGCTGGCACTCGACCCCTGTCCGGCCGGGGCCATTGTCGGATTTCCAGGCCCGTCGCGCGCGACTTCGCGCAAATCGGCAGGATCCCCAAAAACAACGGCGAAGGTTCGCAACCGGAAAAACTTCCTCATCATACCGGGAGTAGGAGGGAACCTTCGTGTATCGTCGGATCCTGGTATCGCAGCAGGGATCGGCGCTCCGCGCCTGGACGGCCGTGCTGGCGCTCATGCTTGGCTTGACCCTCGGCCTTGCGGGCGCGATTCCGGCCAGCGCGCAGCAGCCGATCCGGATCGGCCTGCAGGGACCGATCACGGGCCCGTGGGCGCTGGAAGGCGAAATGGCCGTCAACTCCGTGCAGATCGTCGTTGACCAGATTAACGCCCGGGGCGGCGTTCTCGGCCGGCCCATCGAGATCGTCCTCGGCGACGATCAGGGCTCGCCGCGGCAGTCGGCGCTCGTGGCCCAGCGGATGATCGCGGAGGGAGTCGTGGCGGTCATCAGCTCCTACGGCTCCTCCATCACGGAACCCGCTTCGCTCCTGTATGAAGAGGCGGGCATCCTCAACATCGCCTACGGCGCGACGGCGGAAACGTTGACCGAGCGCGGGTATCAGTACTTCTTCCGCACGTGCTTCCGGGATGACCGGCAGGGCGCCTTCTTTGCCGAGCTCGTCCGGTCGCACCTTGGCTCCCAGCGGATCGCCATCGTGCACGACAACACGACGTTTGCCCGCGGCTTGGCCGAGGCGGCCCGCAGCTCCCTCGCGGGCGTGCCCGGCGTCGAGATCGTGTTCTACGACGCCATCACCCCCGGCGAGCGGGACTTCACCGCCACCATCAGCCGGATGCGCACCCAAAATCCCGATGTGGTGTACTTCACCGCCTACTATCCTGAGGCCGGCCTGTTCGTGCGCCAGATGCGGGACGCGGGCATGGACGCCGTCTTTGTGGGCGGCAACGCCGCGGTCAACGCGGAGTTCATCGACATCGCCGGCTTGAGCGTCGCCACCGGCGTGCTGGTGACCCAGGAGCCGCTGCCGACCGACCTGGACTATCCTGAGGCCCAGGCGTTCCTGGACGAATACATCCGCCGCCACGGCGCGCCGCCGACGAGCCCGTGGCCGGTGTACGCCGCCGACGCGCTCAACGTCATCGCGGCCGCGATCGAGGCCACCGGCTCCACCGACTCCGCGGTGCTAGCCAACTACTTGCGCACGAGCCTCAACATCAACGGCATCACGGGCCCCATCGCCTTTGACGCCAAGGGCGACCGGGCCGGGGCCATCTACAAGGCCTACGTGGTGGACGCGCAGGGCAACATCGTGGACGCCGGCATCTAACGGCGACATCGTCGACGCCGGCATCTAGAGCAGGGCGTCTAAAGCAGGTTCGGCGCCCGTCCCGTCATGCACTGATTCCGGGTACGGGAAGGACGGCCGTCCTTCCCGTACCTCGTGCCGTTAGGACTGAGCTGATGGAGATCTTCGCAGAACAACTCATGAACGGCTTGACGGTAGGTTCCGTCTACGCCCTGGTCGCCCTGGGCTACACGATGGTGTACGGCATCATGCGCCTGATCAACTTCGCCCACGGCGATCTCTTCATGCTCGGCGCCTACGTCGGTTTCACCGTCTTGATGACCTTCTTCGCCCAATCGGGACTGCCCCTGTGGGTAATTCTTCTTTGCATCGCCTTTGCGGCCATGGCGGCGGTCGCGCTGGCGGGCGTCGCGGTGGAGCGGGCGGCCTACCGGCCCCTGCGGCGTTCCCACCGCTTGACCGCGGTCGTGTCGGCCCTTGGTGCCTCCATCGTGCTGCAAAACGGGGCCATGCTCATCTGGGGCCCCCGCTACCAGGCGTACCCGGCGTGGGCGGTGCCCAGCACCCGCTTTGAGGTTTTCGGCGTATCCATGACGTCCATGCAGCTGCTCATCCTCGCCATCGCTCTGGTGCTGATGGTGGCGCTCTACTTCTTCGTCCAGCGCACCGTGCTCGGCATGGCCATCCGCGCCACGGCCATCGACCATGACACGGCGCGGCTCATGGGCATCGACATCGACCAGGTGATCCGGCTCGTGTTCATCATCGGGCCTGCCCTCGGCGCCGCCGCGGGCGTCATGATCGGCCTTTACTACCGCCAGATCCACTTCACCATGGGCTGGGCGTACGGGCTCAAGGCGTTTACCGCCGCCATCATGGGCGGCATCGGCAACATCCCCGGGGCGATGCTGGGCGGTTTCCTGCTGGGGATCTTGGAGATGCTCGGCGCGGGCTACATCTCCTCCGCGTGGAAGGACGCGATGGTGTTCGTGCTCTTGATCCTTTTGCTGATCCTCCGGCCGCACGGGCTTTTGGGCGAGCGGGTGGCGGAGAAAGTATGAAGGCAGGCTCCGTTTTTCGCAGCCCCCTCGTGCGCTGGCTCGCCCTTTTGGCGCTGGCGGCGGGCATGATCATCTTCCCGCGGGCGGCCAGCCGGTATTGGACCGACGTAGCCGTCTTTTTCGGCATCTACGTCATCCTCGGCCTGAGCCTCAACCTGATCGTGGGCGAAGTCGGCCTGTTCAATATGGGCCACGCCGCGTTTTTCGCCATCGGCGCGTACACGACGGCGATACTTTCGACGCAGTACGGCATCCCGCTCGCATGGCTGTGGCCGATAAGCGCAGCGGCGGCAGGCTTGTTTGCCTACGTCATCACCCGCCCCATCATCCACCTGCGGGGCGACTACCTGCTCATGGTCACCATCGGCCTCAACGAGATCATCCGCATCGCGCTCATCAACGACCCGGGCGGGCTGACCGGCGGCTCCAACGGCCTCTTTGTCATCGACCGGCTGCGGATCTTTGGCTGGACGGTCTCCACGCCGACCGACTTTTTCTACCTCGTCTGGGGCTTCATCGCCGTGCTCGTCGTGGTGCTGCTGCGCCTGCAAAATTCCCGCATCGGGCGGGCGTGGAACTACGTGCGGGAAGATGAGATCGCCGCGGCGTCCATGGGCGTCGACGTGCGCTGGGCCAAGACGCTCGCCTTTACCCTGGGGGCGGCGCTGGCCGGCGGCGCCGGGACGCTTTACGCCGCCAAAATGCGCATTATCTCGCCCGACAGCTTTACGTTCTGGGAATCGGTCATTCTTTTTGCCATCGTCATCCTGGGCGGCATGGGCTCGATCCCGGGCGTCATCGTGGCCGCCGGCGCCTTGATGGTGCTGCCGGAGGTGCTGCGGGACTTCATGGAGTACCGGATGCTGTTTTTCGGCGTGGCGATGGTGTTGATGATGATCTTCCGGCCGCAGGGCTTGTGGCCGAGCCGGCGCTGGGCGCAGGAACTGGCGCAAGACGCCGCCGAGGCCAAGTCCGCCCCGGCAGAGAGGTAGACCTTGATGGCGGAGCCGCTCTTGGAAACCCGGGGACTGACCAAGGTGTTCGGGGGCCTGGTGGCGGTCTCCGACCTCGACTTTCAGGTCATGCCCGGCACCATCGCGAGCCTCATCGGCCCAAACGGTGCGGGCAAAACCACCGTCTTCAACGTCATCACCGGGATATACCGTCCCGAGCGGGGCGACGTCTTTTTCTCGGGACAGCGCATCACGGGCCTCTTGCCCCATGTGGTGGCGGCTCGCGGGATCGCGCGGACCTTTCAGACGTTGCGCCTTTTCGGCAACTTGACGTGCCTGGAAAACGTGATGGCCGGGCAGCACTGCCGCACCCGCTCGGGCGTGCTGAGCTCGATTTTCGGCAGCCCGGGCCAGCGGCGGGAGGAAGCCCGCATCCGCGCCGTGGCCGAGCGGCGCCTGCGCCAGGTGGGACTATGGGAGCAGCGGCACGAACTGGCCCGTAGCCTGTCCTACGGCAACCAGCGGCGGCTTGAGATCGCCCGGGCCCTGGCCCTCGAGCCAAAGCTGCTCATCTTGGATGAACCCGCGGCGGGCCTCAACCACGAGGAGACGGCGGAACTCGTCGACCTCATCCGGGCTATCCGGGATGAGGGCATTACGATCCTGCTCATCGAGCACGACATGGACTTGGTGATGTCGGTCTCGGATTGGGTGACGGTGCTGGACAACGGCAAAAAGATCGGCGAAGGCACGCCGGCCGACGTGCAGCAAAACCCGCGGGTAATCGAGGCCTACCTCGGACGGGACGAGGACGATGACGATGCCCTTGCTTGACATTGAAAACCTGGTCATCAGCTACGGTCAGGTCCAGGCCGTCAAAGGCATCTCCATGCACGTCGACGAGGGCGAGATCGTGGCGCTTTTGGGCGCGAACGGCGCGGGCAAGACGACCACCCTGCGGGCCATCTCGGGGCTTTTGCCCGCCCGCCGGGGCGTCATCCGCTATCAAGGCGCGGACATCACCCGCATGCCGGCCCACCGCATTGTGGCCGCGGGCGTCGCCCACTCGCCGGAAGGGCGCCGGGTGTTTCCCACGCTGACCGTCGAGGAGAACCTGGTCCTGGGCGCGTTTGTGCACCGGGCTCGCCAGGAAGCCGTCCGGCAAAGCCTGGACCGGGTGTGGCAGCTGTTTCCGCGGCTTTTGGAGCGGCGCCAGCAGTTGGCCGGCACCCTCTCCGGCGGCGAGCAGCAAATGCTCGCGATCGGCCGGGCGCTCATGGCCGAGCCGCGCCTTTTGCTCCTCGACGAGCCGAGCCTTGGCCTTGCGCCCCTTTTGGTGCGGGACATCTTTCGCACCATCCAGGCCATCAACCGCCAGGGCGTCACCATCTTGCTCGTGGAGCAAAACGCCCGCATCGCGCTGCGGGTCGCCCACCGGGCGTACGTCTTGGAAACCGGGCGCATCGTCCTGTCGGGCGCGTCCCAGGAACTCCAGCAGGACGAAGGCGTCCGCCGCGCCTACCTGGGCATGCGCAATAGCTGAAGCGGCGGCAGGGGCCGGCGCCGCCGACGGGAGAGCCGCCCCTGGCGCCCTGCCGCCGCTGACTTCTCCGCTGGCACCTGGCTGCCGCCAACTCCTCCACACGCGCCTTGCCGCCGCCGATTCCTCCGCTTGCCGCTCCCTACGCCTCGCCTGCGGCCACGACGCGGTTTTCCAGCCGGCCAAAGCCGTCGGCTTCGACGACCACAATGTCGCCCACCCGGAGGAATCCCGGCGGGTCCAGCGCGAACCCGCAGCCGGGCCCGGTACCCGTGGCGATGATGTCACCGGGCTCGAGGGTGATGTTGGTGGACACGAAGGCGATGATGTCGGCAATCGCGAAGATCATGTCCCGGGTGTTGAACCGCTGCCGCTCCACACCGTTGACATGCACCCGGATCTCCACTTCCGGCTGCGGGTGGGCCGGGTCAGCCAGGACGACCCACGGGCCGGTGGGACAAAACGTGTCGCACCCTTTGCCGATGAACCACTGCGGCCCCATCCGCTGCAGATCCCGCGCCGTGACGTCGTTGAGCAGCATGTAGCCAAAGACGTGCTCGCCCGCCCGGTGGGCCGGAATGCCGCGCCCGCCTTTGCCGATGATGACCGCGAGCTCTCCTTCGTAGTCAAGCTTCTGCGTGTTGGCGGGATGACGGATCGGATCCCCGGCGCCGCAAATGGCCGTAGGCGGTTTTGTAAAAATGACGGGGGCCTTGGGCCGCTCGTTCGGGTCGCCAAAGGCGTGGACCCCTTCGCGGATGTGCTCCGGGTAGTTCTTGCCCACACACAGGACATTCTTGGGCGGCCGCGGCAGGGGCGGAGCAAATGGGACGCCGTTGACCGGCCGGGCGTGCGCGGTCCCTGTGCGCTCAAGCAGCGTGCGGGCCGCAGCCAAGCCCTCCGCGCCGTGCTCGATCAAGGCTTGCAGGCTTTGGGCCCAGGGCGCGCCGCCTGCGGCCTCCGTGAGATCGACAACCAGCCCGTCCACGACCGCCGCCAAGTGCTGCTCCCCGTCTCCCATGCGAATCATGGCCAACTTCATCCCGGTTCCCTCCTATTTCACGTCCCATCGCAGGCACCCCAGGGCCCTCGCGCGCAACCTGACGCACCGCGCACGGCCGCGGCAGGGCAAATGACCCCAAGCGTTTCCAGATAGCCTGGACATAGATTTGTTTGATAAAATCACAACAGTAGTGCCTTGGAGGTGATCCTGTGCAAGGGAGCGGCCCCGGGGTCCCGCTGCCTGCGGCGACGGCCAAGTTGCGCGTCGCCATCGTCGACGGCGAAGATCTTTTTCGGGACCTGCTCAGACTCGGTTTAGGCACCTTGGGCCACATCGAAGTCGTCGCCGACTTCGGCGACGCTCAAGCAGCCCTCCAAGAAATCCCCTCGCTGCGCCCGGATGTAGCTATCCTTAACATCGTGCTGCCGGGATCCCTGCACGGCGTCCACCTGGGGGTTGCCCTCAAGCGGCAAGTTCCGCGGCTGGGCATCGTGCTCCTTTCCGATTACGCCGATCCAGAGCTGCTGCACCCGGTGCCGAAGGACCTCTCGTCCGGCTGGTGCTACCTGCTCAAGAAATCCGTCAGCAGCGCCGAGGCTTTGGGCCGCGCCATCCAGAGCGCCGGGGTCGGATTTGTGGTGATGGACCCCGCGCTCATGGAGCCGGCGCAATTGTCCCATAGCGTACTGCGGCGGCTCACGCCCCGCCAGCTCGATATCCTCGCCCTGCTGGCCCAAGGCTACACCAACAGCGCCATCGCGGCGCGCCTGTGCATGGCCGAAAAGTCGGTTCAAAACCAGATCAACCTCATCTACCAGCAACTCGACATCGACCGGGACAACCCCGGCGTCCAGCCGCGGGTGACGGCGGCGCTTACGTATTGGCAAGAACGGGGCCGCACCGCACTATTCGCCGCGATGGACGAAGCGGCGCCCGGTGCCGCAGGGATGGGCATAGGACCCGGGTGATCGGGGAAACACTCCCGCCAAAGGCTGCCATGCGGGAGGACGCGTCGATGCTGGAAGGTCTCGTCAAGCAAGCAGTCGATGAAGTCTTGGACCGGCTGTCGAAGATGCAAAGCGTCAAGCAGCTTTTTATGGTGGACGGGTTTTCCCTGCTGCGCATGGGGGCCATCGGCGAGCGGGCGCGCACCGGCCAGCCCCTTTCTGAGCCTTACGGTTCTACCCGGCGTTTCCTCGATTTCAACGAGCTCATGTTCTTGCCGGTACAGCTGTCCCGGTTTCCGCTGGACAAATACGAAGATGTCCAGACCAGCGTCGTCATCGGCAAGCGGGCGGCCCGGCCGCTGCAGGTATCGACACCGATCATCATCACCGGCATGGCCTACGGGAGCGCCCTGAGCAAGCGGGCCAAGATCGCGGTGGCCAAGGCTTCGCGCCTCGCCGGCACCGCGACCAACTCGGGCGAGTCCGGCTTCATGCGCGAAGAGAGGCAGGCCGCGGCGAAATACATCGTCCAGTGGAACCGGGGCCGCTGGAGCAACCGGCTCGAGGACTTGGGCCAAGCCGACGCGATCGAAATTCAAGTGGGTCAGGGCGCCGAGGGAAGCCTCGGCAACAGAGTCAAAGGGGAGAACATCCGGGAAGACTTCCGCGAGCACCTGGGCCTTGAACCCGGCCAGGACGCGGTACGCCCGGCCCGGTTTCGCAACATTGACCATCCGTCCCAGTTCAAGGGCTTAGTCGACGAGCTCCGGGAAGCGTCGGGCGGCGCGCCCGTTGGCCTCAAGTTCGCCGCGAGCCGCATCGAGGAAGACTTGGGTGCCGGTATTTCAGTAGCTGAGGCCGTGCCCCGCCGGGTACAGCAGCACGCCTTGCCCGTCTAGCACCGGCACATCCACCGGCAGCCGCCCGGCAGGCGCCGCCCGCCCAAACAGGACCGCCGCCAGGGCCTCCAGGGAAACCGTCCGGTAGCCGTAAGCGGCGACGTACGTGGCGACCTCCGGGAAGACGGCCGCGTCGTACGGCGTTCCGACGGAAACGACGATAAGCGGCGTGCCGCTGGCCGCGAGGCGACGGACGAGCGCCTGCTGCTGCGGGCGGATGTGGGCCTCGGACGTCACCGCGACAACAAGATCCGCCGCCCGCGCGGCGCTGGCCGCGGCCTCGATGAGCCCTTCGTCCGGCGCGGCACCCGTCGCCAGCACCTGCACGTCAAGATGGGGCACCTCTTTGGCCAAGGCCGCGGCCAGCCCGGCCGTGGTCGACTGGCCCCAGCCGGTCACGAGCACCCGTCCAAAGGCCTGAGGATCTAGCGGCAAAAGCCGGTCGGCATTGCGCACCAGGGTGATGCTGCCGGCGGCGATGCGGGCCGCCACCGCCTTATGCTCCAGGGCCCCGACGACGGCGCCGACCCGCGCCGGGTCCACAAAGGGCGATGCGAACAAGCCAAGCCGTGCTTTTAGAGCGAGGATGCGCATAACCGACGCGTCGATGCGCTCCTCCGGGATCTCGCCGCCTTGCACGGCGGCCAGCACGGCTCGGTACGCCCCGCCCAGGTCGGCGGGCATGAGCAGGAGATCCGCCCCGGCCCGGAGCGCCTCCACGGCCACCCGGTCAAGGTCAAACGTCTGCTGCGCGCCCTGCATCGTGAGCGCGTCGGTCACGATCACCCCGCCAAAGCCCAACTGTTCCCGGAGGAGCCCCGTAAGGATCGGCGCCGACATGGTGGCGGGCCGTTCCGACGGATCCAGCGACGGCACGACGATGTGGGCCGTCATGACGAGATCGACCCCCGCGTCGATGGCCGCTCGGAACGGCGGCAAGTCGACGGCGGCCACCTCGTCCTGCGTGTGGGGAATGCGGGGAAGCCCGCTGTGGCTGTCCACGTCCGTGTCGCCGTGGCCAGGGAAGTGCTTGGCGGCGGCCGCAACGCCCGCGTCGCGGTAGCCCCGCACCTGAGCGGCTATGTACTCCGCAACCCGGTCGGCCCGGTCGCCGAAGGAACGGACGCCGATGACCGGGTTGGCGGGATTGACGTTGACGTCGGCCACAGGGGCAAAGTTGACGTTGATCCCCATGGCCCGCAGCTCCACTCCCGCGACAAAGGCCGCCTCCCGGGCGAGCTTCGCGTCGCCGGCCGCGGCCAGGGCCATGCTTCCGGGAAACTCCGTGGCCGGATCGGTGATGCGCTGCACGATGCCGCCTTCCTGATCAATGGCCACCAGGAGCGGCACCGGCACGCGCCGCCCGAGGGCCGCCCGCTGCAAGTCGTTGGACAGCGCCGCCACTTGGGCCGGGCTTTCGATGTTGCCGGTGGAGGTGAAGTAGATGACGCCGCCTACGGGGTACTCGGCCAGAAGCGCCCTCCAGCTGTCCACCCCGTGCAGCTCGCGGTTTTTCGCCCGGACGGCGGGATCGGCCGCATCGATCGCGGTCCCGTAGGCATGAACCATAAAAAGCTGGCCGACCTTCTCCTCGAGGGTCATGCCCGCGACCAGCGCCGCCAAATCGACGCTGAGGCCTTGTGCGTGCGGCCGGCCGGCGTCCTCGGCCTGCGCCGCCTGGCCCGATGGGAAAGCTTGCGCCGCGGCCCCATCCGGCCCTCCCGTCATCGCCTGCAAGCCCAGGAGCAACACCGCCGTCCACAAGCTCACCCGCAGAAACCAGTGGGCGCTCCGCCCGCAGGCGCCCTCATCCGGCCGGTCCGCGTTCCCGTACCGCCCCATCCCGATCCGTCTCCCTTCCAACCGCTTGCCGCCTGCCCGCGACCCGTTCACCGCCGGGCCGCCGGGCCGGGCGGGCGCAGGAACGCCAAAAGGAGCAGCACTCCCAGCGCCCCCATCAGCGGGTACAGCGTCCCGACCACCCGCGCGAAGGGGAAAACTCCGCCCAAAAACGCCGCCGCGCCGCCCGCCACGACGGCGGCCCGGAAGCGGCCGCCCCCGGCTTCGCCCAGGCGGGCGGCAAAGCCATAGAGCATGGCCACCGCGGTGGTGTATACCTCGCCCAGCAGCAAGACGCTGTAGGCCAGGGGCACCCACGCCGGCAAACTCCTGGCCGCATACAGCATGGGGATGTCCAGCTCCCCGGCGGCGGGCATGAAGGACGCCACCGTGAGGTGGATCGCCGCGGCACCAAGACCAAGCAAGGCCCCGCCCAGGACACCGCCGCCGGCGACGGCAGCGCGATCTTTGCCCGCCGCGCCCAAGGGGCCAAGGATCGGGACGGCCAGGACCATGTTGTAGGCGACGTAGAGGGCGCCGGCCAGCCACCACCAGGGCACCGGGGCGAGCTCCACCGCCCCCTGCCATGCAAATGCCCCGGCCAACCCCGGACCGGTCGCCAGCGAATAGACCGCAATGCCCAGCACCGCCGTGATGAGCAGCGGCGCGAAAAACGCCAGGGCGTTGACGACGCCCCGCAGGCCGGTGAGTACCGTCAGCGTGCTGGCCGCGGCCATGAAAAACGCTCCGGCCCATCTCGGCCATCCGTACTGCTCCACCATGGCGGCAGCGGCGCCCGACACCATGGTGGCCGCGGTACCCAGCAGGAAGAACATCATGACCCCATCGACCACGGGCGCAAGGCGCGGGCCGACCGCCCACGCGACGATCGGCCGGTGGGAAGCCGCGCCGAGCTGCCGCCCAAGCAGGAGCACCCGCACGCCGAACCCTGCGAACAGGACGACGGCGACCAGCAGCCCCGCCAGCCCCCACCGGCCGTACGCCGTGAAAAACTGCAGCGTTTCCTGGCCCGACGCAAACCCGGCCCCGACGACGGTGCCGACGTACGCGGTGGCGATGGCCCAAGTCCCGGGCGCCCGGTCCCGCTGCACGCCCACTCCTATGCTCCCTCTCCCTCCGGGGCGTGGTGCCGCGCGAGGAACTCCAGCACCCGCCGGTACACTTTGATCTCGTTCTCCACCCGGCTAAAACCGTGCCCCTCATCGTCGAGCACCATGTACTCGACCTCGGTGCCTTGCGCCCGCAAAGCCTCCACGATCTGGTCAGACTCGGCCTTGACGACCCGGGGATCGTTGGCGCCCTGGATGACCAGCATCGGTTTCGTCATGTTGCGCAAGTACGTGATGGGGCTGTCCTCGGTGAGCTTCTCCTTGTCCCGCTCCGGGTGGCCGAGCCATTGCTCCATGAGGGGACGCCAGAAATCGGGCACCGAGTTGATGAACGTAAACAAGTTGGACGGGCCGAAGATGTCGACGCACGCCCGCCAGTACTCGGGGTGACGGCCGTGCAGCAGCAGCGTCATGTACCCGCCGAAGCTGCCGCCCATAACGAACAAGCGGTCCCGGTGGGCGATTGCCTGCTGCAGGAGCCACTCGACGCCGGCCACCATATCAAGGCGCGGCCCGTGGCCCCAGTCCCGCTCCACCATCTTGAGGAAGCGCGTGCCGTAACCGAGGCTGCCGCGGAAGTTGGGAGCGAAGACCGTGTAGCCGGCCGCGACAAGCACCTGAAAGAGGCTCCGGTACGCCTTGCGCTCGGCCGCCTGCGGGCCGCCGTGGGGCCAGACGACGGTGTGCCCGTTGTCCCGCTCGGGCAAGGGACGATACAGGAGCGCCTCGATCTCGAGGCCGTCAAAGGAGGCGTACCGCACCACCTCGGCGTCCCGCAGCTCCTCGGGTGCGACGCCCAGCACCCGGTTGTCGGTGAGCGGCACCCACTCGCCGCCCGGCCGGCGGAAGCTGATATTCGTCGGCACGTTGGCGCTGCGCCCAAGCACGTACAAGGTGCCGCTTCTGCCTACGTGCACGTGGTCCACGTTGGCGTAGGGCAGGGGAATCTCCTCAAGGTCGCCCGTGCCGATGTCGTACCGGTACAGCCGGTCCTCCACGCCTTTGTGGGCGAGGATGTAGAGGGCGTTGCCCTCCCGGTGCAGCCACGGCGCCCGGATGTCCTCGCCTTCGCGGTACACAATCCGGGTGATCTCGCCGGTGCGCGCGTCAAAGCGGGCGAGGTAGTGAAAGTCCTCGCCCTCGTCGGTGGCAAAGTACAGCGTGTCGCTGTCGACAAACTCCTGGCCCAGGACGCTGTGGGGCTTGTCGGTGCGGAAAAGCGGCAGCCGCTCGCCCCCGCGGTGCAGGTAGGCGCGGTTGACCGTGTTGGAGAACATCTGGAGCGTCGTGAAGGCATCGCCCTCCGGCGATACCGCGGCAAGAAACGTCGTGCTCCCCTCGCCCGTGTGCAGGAGTTCGTCCGCGCCGGTTTCCAGGTCCAGGCGGTGCGAGTTGAGAAACTGCGGGTTGCCCCGGGAGGTGTAATAGTACAGCCAGCGGCCGTCTTCGGACAAGTGCGCGAGGAAAAACTTCTCGCCGGGGGCCGAAAGGAGCGGCACGGGATCGCCGCCGGCGGGCGGAAGCGCGTAAACCTGCCAGTTTTCGTCGCCGTCGCGGTCAAAGGCGGCGATGAGCCAGCGACCCTTGGGATCCGCGTAGACGCTGGCGCAGTTTTGGTCCAGCGTCGTCAGCGGGTACGGAAACGGGCTCTGCCGGTCCAGATCGAGCGCCCACAGGTTGACCTTGCCGCTTAGGTTGGTGCTGAAGATGAGCCGTCGTTCGTCCCGGTCCACCGTGAATGTCCCGATGCGAAACGTGCGGAAATACTGCTCCACCGGCGGCGGCGGAAAACTGATGGCCAAAACGCTCACTCCTCTCGTATCGTCTGCCGCACTGCCTCATGGTCCATGGCGTGCGCCGGGGAGCCGCACGCCTGGTGACGCTTGTTTCTTCCCACCCGGAAACCGAAATCCTTTCGCCCAAAGGCCTGCGGACATCGCAAGCGCGGCAGGACGTAGGTTCCTTTGGTCAAAGACTTACGTAGAGGCTCTACGCAGCACTTTAGCCGCTTGGGCGTCGAAAGGAGCGCACCGCGTCGATGCTTGAGGCGCAGACCGGCACTCCCCGCCGAGTCGTCATCATGGGAGCGGCCGGCCGGGACTTCCACAACTTCAACGTCGTCTACCGCGACAACCCCGCCTACCGGGTCGTAGCGTTTACCGCCACGCAGATTCCCGACATCGAAGGCCGGGTCTACCCTGCGGAGCTGGCGGGTTCGCTGTATCCGGACGGGATTCCCATCGTGGCCGAGGAGGACCTGCCCGGTCTCATCCGGCGCGAGGCCGTGGACGAAGTCGTATTTGCCTACAGCGACGTATCCCACGAGTACGTGATGAACCGGGCGTCCATCGCCATGGCCAGCGGAGCTGATTTCCGGCTCCTTGGGCCCGCAAGCACGATGCTCAAAGCCCGGGTGCCGGTGGTAGCCGTGTGCGCCGTGCGCACGGGTTCGGGCAAGAGCCAAACGACGCGCAAAGTGGCGGAAATCCTCACCCGCCGGGGCGTGCGCGTCGTCGTCGTGCGCCATCCGATGCCTTACGGCGACCTCGCCCAGCAGGCGGTGCAGCGCTTTGCCGCTCACGACGACCTGGAAAAGCACCGCTGCACCATCGAAGAGCGGGAAGAGTACGAGCCCCACATCGACCGGGGGAACGTGGTGTACGCCGGCGTCGACTACGGGCGCATCCTCGAGCAGGCCCAAGCCGAAGCCGACGTCATCCTCTGGGACGGCGGCAACAACGACTTTCCTTTCTACAAGCCGGACCTCTTGATCACCGTGGCCGACCCGCACCGCCCGGGCCATGAGACGACGTACCACCCGGGTGAAACCAACTTCCGCATGGCCGACGTCATCGTGATCAACAAGGTCGATTCGGCCGACCCGCGCCACGTGGCCTCGGTGCGCGCGGCCGCGGAGCGCGTCAACCCGCGGGCCGTCGTCATCGAAGCCGACTCGCCCATCACGGTGGACGAGCCGGACACCGTGCGCGGCAAGCGGGTCGTCGTCGTAGAGGACGGGCCCACCCTCACCCACGGCGGCATGGCCTACGGCGCCGGCGTCCTGGCCGCGCGCCAGCTCGGCTGCGAACTCGTAGACCCCCGGCCGTACGCGGTCGGCTCACTGCAAAAGGTGTACGCTCACTACGGCCAGCTGGAGAACTTAGTGCCCGCGATGGGCTACGGCGAAACGCAGATGAAAGAACTCGAGGCGACCTTGAACTCTACGCCCGCCGACGCGGTCATCATCGGCACGCCCATCGACCTTGGCCGCCTGCTCAAGCTCAACAAGCCGGCGACCCGGGTCCGCTACGAGCTGGAGGAGCGGGGAAGCACAAGCTTGGAGGACATCCTCCAAGAGCACATTCTCAATAAGCTCGGATGAGCCAAGGAGGGTCGATCATGCGGTTGGCAGGAAAAGTGGCCGTCGTGACCGGTGCAGCGTCGGGGATGGGCGAGCAGATCGCCAAGTCGTTCGCCCGCGAAGGAGCCAAGGTCGTCGCCGCCGACCTCAACGTAGAGGGTTTGGAGCGGGTCGTCCAGGAAATCCGTGCGGCCGGCGGCGAAGCGGTGGCGGTCAAGTGCAACGTGGCGCTCGAAGATGACGTCCAGCGCATGATCGACACCGCGGTGGAGCAGTACGGCACGCTGGACGTCCTCGTCAACAACGCCGGGATCATGGACAACATGGTGCCCGCCCACGAGCTCACCGACGAGCTGTGGGACCGGGTGCTGGCGGTCAACACGACCGGGCCCATGCGGGCCATCCGCAAGGCGTTGCCCATCTTTATGGAAAAGGGCAAGGGCGCGATTATCAACATCGCCTCCATCGGCGGGCTGCAGGGCTCCCGGGCCGGGGCGGCGTATACGACGTCTAAGCACGCGGTCATCGGCCTGACCAAGAACGTGGCGTTTCAGTACGCCACCAGCGGCATCCGGTGCAACGCCATCGCCCCGGGCGCCGTCGCCACCAACATCGCGGCGACGATTACGGCACCGTCCCCCTTTGGGGCGGAAAAGGCGGGTATGGGCATGGCGCTCAACCCGCGCATCGGGCAGCCCGAGGAGATCGCGGCCGCGGCCGTCTTCCTCGCGTCCGACGAGGCGAGCTTCGTCAACGGCGCTGTGCTTGTCGCCGACGGCGGCTGGACAGCATACTGATCCTAGTAAAGCGAGCGGTGCAACCGGCGCGGCAAAGCGAGTGACCTGACAACGTGAGCGATACGAAACCGCAACAAGAGGGCGGGCCGCCTTGGGCGGCCCGCGCCTTTGCATTTATTCTAGGTTGCGCCGTCCTGGCCTTTGGCATCGCCCTGACGGTCAAGACCGGTTTTGGCGCGGCCTCCTGGGACGTTCTCCACGTGGCCGTCGCGGAGCGGCTCGGCATCACCATCGGCCAAGCCAACATCGCCGTCGCCTGCGGCGTCCTCGTGGTGACGCTCTTGCTGGGCGGCGCCTGGTCGGTGCGCTGGGGGACGATCGCGAACACGATCGTCATCGGGACCTGCGTCGACCTGTATCTCTGGCTCGGTATCCCGGACCCCGGCCCTTTGTGGGCCAAAGTCCTCTACTTGGCCGCGGGGGTCTTTTGCCTCGCCCTTGGGTCCGTGCTGTACACCCGGGTCGGGTTTGGCACCGGCACCCGGGACGGCCTCTGCCTCGTTTTAAGCCAGCGGCTGCCGCTCACCGTCGGGCGGGTGCGCCTCCTGGTGGAGTTCATCGCCGCCCTGACGGGCTGGGCCCTGGGAGGCCCGGTGGGCGTCGGCACCGCGGTCATCGTCCTGACCACGGGGCCGATCGCCGACCTTTTGTTCCGGGTGCTCGGCCGGGGAATGCTCCCCGCCACCGTGCGCATCCCCGAGCCCGCCGCCCGCCGCTAACGCTAAGGCTTTAACCGGCCGCCCCCGCCGCGCCTTGGGCGCTCACCGGCAAGTCAGGCGTCCGCCGCTGCCAGAGGTACACGCCGACCAGGAGCGCGATCCCCGCGAGGTCGCTCCACGGGTTGGAGTACGTGAGCAGCAACCCGCTGGCGATGAGCGCCGCCCGCTCCCACCACGTGGTCGGTCGCAGCATCCAGCCGCCCAAGCCCGTGGCCAGGGCGATGACGCCCAGGATCGACGTGGCCACGCCCAGGAGGATGGTCCAGGCATCGCCGATCAGGAGCAGCGAGACGCCCTCCGGCGTCAGGGTAAACATAAAGGGCACGATGAAGGCCGGCAAGGCGTAACGCCACGTGGTCCACATGATCCTGTACGGGTTGCCGCCGGTGATGGCCGATACCGCGAAGCACGCGAGAGCCGTCGGCGGCGACACCTCCGACAGGACCGAGTAGTAGAAGATGAACATGTGCGCCGCGGGCTCGGGCACCCCCATCTGCACGAGAGCCGGCGCCACGATGACCGCCGCGACGATGTACGACGCCGTGATGGGCAGCGCAAGGCCAAGGATGAGCAGCACGATCGCGGCCAGGATGAGCGTCATCAGCAGGTTTCCGTCGGCCAGGCCGATGATGATGGAGGAAAACTTAAGGCCCAGGCCGGTCAAGTTGACGACGCCCACCATGATCCCGGCCACGGCCGTCGTGGCCACCACCGACAGCGCCTGCCGGGCACCGACCTCCAGGGCATCCAGGAGCTTCTTGGGCCACAGGGCCGTGTCGCGCCGGAAGAAGCTGACCGCCACGGCGAGCACCATGGACCAGATGACCGCGTACGTGGCCGTATAGCCCATCATCAGGAATACGACGATGGCCACCAGCGACGTGAGGTGGAACCAGTAGCCCCGCAAAAGCTCGCCGACGGGTTTCGACTCGATGTTGACCTGCCGCGTGCGCAGCCGGGCCGAGTCCACCTCGATGGTGATCAAAATACAGATGTAGTACAGGAGCGTCGGCACGACGACGTACTTGATGACCTCAAGGTACGACACGCCCAAAATTTCGGCGATCAGGAACGACGCCGCGCCCATGATGGGCGGGGAGATGACGGCGCCGATGCCGCCCGCCGACAGGATCGCCCCGGCCGTCACCGGGTTGTAGCCCGCCTGGCGCAGCATAGGCCAGGTAACGGCGCCCAGGGTCACCGCCGTGGCGACGCCGCTGCCCGACGGCCCGCCCAAAAGGAACGAACCGACCGTCACCGCCCGGCCCGCGCCCGACCGCCGGCCGCCCGTGAGCGACAGCGACAAGTCCACGAAGAACTTGCCGGCGCCGGAGGCGTCCAAGATCGCACCGTAGAGGGTAAACAAGATGATGAACGTGGCGGATACGCCCAGCGGCACGCCGAAAATGCCTTCCGTGGAGAGGTAAAGCTGCCCGATGAGGCGGCTGAAGGTGTAGCCCCGGTGCTGCCACAAGCCCGGCAGGTACGGGCCGACAAACGCGTACACGATAAACGCGAGGGCCACTAAGGGCAGCACGAGGCCCGTCGTGCGGCGGGACGCCTCCAGCACCAGGATGATGGTGATGACGCCCCACAGGATGTCCGTGTCCGTCGGCCGCACGATGCGGTAGGCCACCTGCTGGAAGTTGAGCACCATGTAGCCGACGGCCGCTATGCTTACGACGGCCAGCGCGATGTCCCAGACGGGGAGCCGCTTCCGATCCCAGCGCCCCACGCCGGGATACAACAGAAAGACGAGGCAGAGCCCAAAGGTCAGGTGTACCGCCCGCAGCTGCTGGGCGGGCATATACGCCAACGCGGCCCACAGGTGAAACACCGCCATGGCGACGGCGATGACCCACACGGCCCAGCGCGCCGCTCCCTGGAGCTTGCGGGTCGCCCCCTCGTACTCCTCAATCAACTCCTCGACTTGCTGTTCGTCCAGTTGCTTTTCGCCGAGCTGCTGTTCGTTTACGCGCTCGGCGTCGTCGTGATGGCTGGAACCGGACACGGGAGTCGCACATCCTTCCCAAAAAGCGCCTGGTGCGCCGTTTCCCAAAGCCAGCGGGCCACGGAAACCCGCCGCCAGCGCAGCTCCACGATGTCGCCCAAGTCCCCCAGGGGCACGCAACCGCCGTCCTCCAGCACCAGCGTACGCTGGCCGACAGGCGTCGCGCGCACGCGGAGCGGGGCGTCGATAACGGTTTCCTCTCCCGGCGCGAGCCGGAAGTAGCCCGGCATGGGCTGCAGGCGCCCGCCGGGGAACGCGTAGTAGTCCTCGATGCGGTCCGTTGTGGACACCACTTCGACCAGCTGAAAGCCCCGGGGAACGGGGGCGAGCCGCTCTTCGACGGCGACGCCGAAGACGGAGTGGCGATACCGGATGCCAAAGGTCTCCCCCGGGCCAAGCCGCGCCATGTACACCGGCGCTGGTCCGGCTGCGCCCTCTTCCCGAGCGTCGACCACGAGAACCGGCAGCGGCCAAAGGGCTCCCAGCCCTAGGGCCAACACCAGAAGCGCCGCGGCGGCCACCCCGCTGCGGCGCTTCCGTGTGTCATGCAAGCCGCGCACTGCCAGCACCAACGAGGCCCGTTACCCGGCGGATTTTACTCGCCCGGCCAGACACCCGCTTCCTTGTAATAGCGGACGGCGCCCGGATGATACGCGGCCACCTGGGAGGTCGGCGCCGACTCCAGCGTGAACTGGGCCGCCGCGGGGTGCACGGCCTCCAGCTCATGCTTGAACTCAAAGATGGCCTTGGTGATCTGGTACGCGAGCTCCTCGCTCATGTCCGCATGCACCATGAGGAGGTTGGGCACGCCGACCGTGGGCGTGTCCTCCTTGACGTCGCCCGAGTACCATCCGGCCTCAAACACGGATACCGAATAAAACGGCCCGTGCTCCTCGAGCAGCTTGGGCACGATGTCGCCCATGGGCACGATGTAGATGTCAAACCGCGGCGAGTTGGCGATGTCGCTCACGGCACCGGTCGGATAGCCGCCGGACCAGAAGAAAGCGTCGATGCGGCCGTCCCGCAGCGCGTCGGCCGACTCGGCCGCGCCCAGAAGCTCCCGGCGCACGTCCCGGTCAGGATCGAGGCCGTACGCCTGCAGGATGCGAAGCGCCGTCACCTCGGTGCCGCTGCCGGGCGACCCGGTGGAAACCCGCTTGCCCCGCAGGTCGGCCACGCTGGTGATCCCGGATCCGGCAGCGGTCACCAGGTGGTTGAAGTTCGGATAGATGGCCGCGAGCGTCCGCAACGGCAGCGGCCCGGTGGCCGCGAAAGGCCCTTCGCCCCGCACCGCGAGGTACGCCGTGTCGGCCAGCGTAAAGGCGATGTCAGCCTCCTTGGAGTCGATGAGCAGCAGGTTGTCGACGGAAGCGGACGTCACTTCCGCGACCGCATTGACGTTGGGCACGCGCCGGGTCAACAGTTCCGCCAAGGCGCCGCCAAGGACGTAGTACACTCCGCCCGTGCCGCCGGTGACGACGCTCAGCTGCCGCACTTGCGCCCCTGCGATGGAACCAAACAGCAACGTGATCCCCAGGATGAGCGCGATCATTGACGCCCACCGAACCGTCCGCAACCTTTCCACCTCGTTTCTCAAAATTTGCTGCTTGTAGACCCCGGCCCGGCGGGTCCCATCCGGAGCACCCACCGCGCCGGGGTTCGCTTTTGACCGATGGTTCTATACAAACAGGACCAAATCCTTCCTGAAGGAGCCTTTGCACAGTGGCAGACATTTCCGTCGGCCTTCCGCGCGGCGGCACCCACGCGGCTCCGGGCAGCACCCGGCGGTTCTCAACGACACCCGGCGTCCGCCTGCGTCTCCCCGCGGCAACCCCCGTTGCTCTCGTTGTTCCCTCTTGAACGGCTGCAGAGGCCTTGTTACAGTGATCGCGGAGACGGAGGCTGCACGACCCTGATCATCCCCCTGCTGATATTTATCGCAACGCTCATTCTCGTCCTCTGGCGGCCGCGGGGCATGCGCGAGGCGTGGTTCGCCGCGGCCGGGGCCATCGCTATGCTCCTGATCGGCGCCGTGGACGGCGGCGACGTCCGGAACCTCGCGGTTGAAACCGCGCCCGTTCTGGTCTTCCTTGCCGGTATGCTGGTGGTAGGCTTCGTGGCCGACCAGGCGGGGGTGTTTCTATGGCTTGCCCGGCACACCGCGCGCTTAAGCCGCGGCAACGGCCGGCTGCTCTTCGCCGGGCTGTACGCGGTCGGGGTGCTGGTCACCATCTGGTTTTCGCTCGACACGACCGCGGTCATCCTGGCACCCATCGTCTACAGCCTCGTCAAGGTGCTCGGCTTGCCGCCGCTGCCCTTTGTCCTCGCCACCACGTACGTGGCCAACACGGCGTCGCTGCTTTTGCCCGTCAGCAACTTGACCAACCTCATCGTCTGGAACCGGTTCCACATCCCGTTCTGGCACTTCGCAGCCGTCATGGCCGTACCCGCCTTGGCGGCCATCGCCGTCAACCTGCTGCTCTTCCTCTGGCTGTTCCGGCGGGACATCCCGGCCCGTTTCCCCGTGAACGTGCTGGCGCACCCGGCCGCCGAAACGGCGGCGGGCTCCGATCCGGCAGGCAGGGCGACCGCCCAGCGCCGGCTGACCGAGTGCCTTGTCATTCTAGGGCTGCTGTTGACCGGCATCGCGGCAGCGCCGTTCTTTGGCTGGGAGCTTTGGGAGGTGGCGCTGGCTGGCGCCCTGGCGCTGACGGTGCATGGCGCCGTCCGGGGCTACGTGCGTCTCAGGGAGCTGGCCGGCGGGATCTCATGGGACCTGATGCCCTTCGTCTTTTCCCTGTTCCTGGTGTTGCGGGGCGTCGGGAACTCGGGGCTCTCCGAAGTCTTCTCTTCGGTGTTGGCCCGCGGAGGAGCCACGGGCTCTTTTGGCGGCCTACTGGTCATCGCCGCGACCACTGCCCTCGGTGCCAACCTCATCAATAACCTGCCCATGGTGCTGGTGGCCGCCGACAGCCTGACGGCGCCGGTGGCCAACGGTCAAGTCGGCATGGCCAGCGTCTATGCCGCGCTCCTGGGCACCAACTTGGGCCCCAATCTCACCGTGATCGGGTCCCTCGCGACCATGCTCGCCCTCTCCATCGTCGGCAGCAAGGGTATGCGCGTTTCCGGCGTACAGTACCTCAAGATCGGCGCCGTGACGGTGCCGCTGTTGCTCCTCGGGTCAGTGCTGGGGCTGTGGCTCGCCCTGCAAGGGTAATGAAATCCGACCCGACAGCGGCTGCTCAGCGGCGGTGGGCTGCCGCTCCGCAGCTCTCCCTCACCACCAGACGGTGGGGCAGCACGATACTCTCAGGGCTCTTTGCCTTGCCCGCGACCTGGTCCAAGAGCAGGCGGGCCGCCCGCCGGCCAATCTCGTACATCGGCTGGGCGACGGTGGTCAGCGCCGGCCGGTGAAAGGCGGCAAAGCGGATATCGTCAAAGCCGACGACGGCCACATCGCCGGGCACCTGCTTACCCATGGCATACGCCTCTTTGATGAACCCGATGGCCATCTCATCGTTGGCGCAAAAGACAGCGGTCGGCGGATGGTCCAGGCTCAAGAGGCGGCGGGCGGCGTCGACGCCGCTCTCGAGGTAAAAGGTGCCGGTAGCGATCAGTTCCTCCTCAAACGGCAGTCCTGCCTGCTGCAGCGCCAGCGTGTAGCCGCGCAGCCGGTCGCGGCAAAGGACGACGTCCGGCGGGCCGTTGACGTAGCCGATGCGCTTATGCCCGAGCTGGATAAGGTGCCGCGTCGCGTCCATAGCCGCGGCCACGTTGTCGATGGACACTTGCGACACCGCGCCCTCGATGTATTCGCACGCCAGCACCACCGGCACCCGCTCGGCCGTGGTAAGGATATGGGGACTGCTCACCCGGGCCGTCAAGAAGATGGCACCGTCGGCACCCCGCCGCCCGATAATCTTGGTGTACTCGAGCTCCCGCTCGAGGTCGTTGTCGGTGTTGCACAACAACACCGAGAACCCTTCCTCGTGGGCCACATCCTCAATACCCCGGACGATGAAGGAAAAGAACGGGTTGTTGATGTCGGGCAGCACGACAATGATGGTGGCTGTCCGCTGAATCCGCAGGTTTCTCGCGGACACGTTGGGCTCGTATCCCAGCTTCTTCACCGCCGCCGCCACCCGGCGCCGTGTTTCTGGTTTCCCAGCTTCGGGGTCGTTGAGAATCCGGGACACCGTTGCCGTCGAAACCCCCGCCAGGCGGGCGACGTCCTTCATCGTGACCAAGGCGCATCAACTCCGCATCTGAACCTGCAGTGTATCAAACAAGTATACAAAAAAGAGAGAGCGCTCAAGAAGGAGGGGGCCGTGGCGGCCCCCTGCCTCACCTTTGCCCTTCGGAACGGATACCGGGTGTGGTCTTACCGGCCGCCCCAGCGCTGCGGATAGCCCGGCAAGTCCTCGCAGCCGCACAAGGCATAATGTTGCGGCGGCATGTTGTACTGCAAGTATTGGGCCAGTGTTTCGTTGGTGATGGTCGGCTGCGGGAGCTTCCACTCAGGCCCGGGAATGGGCTGGCCCGACAGCACCATGACAGCCGCCTCGACGGCGGTGCGCCACTGGAAGGTGGGATACGTTGGTGCGATACCCGTCAGGCCCTCCTCATACCACTTCACCAGCACGTCCTGCTGATCCTCGCCGGTAAAAATCGGAATCTCGTAACCGAGATCCTCGAAGGCTTCCAGCACGGCGACGGTGGTGGCGCCGGCGTCCATCCACACCGCGTCGATCTGCCCGTAGCGCAACAGGTAGTCGGTCACGATGGACTTCGCCACAGCCCGGTCGTCGTTGGTGAACTCCACGCCGATGATGTCCAGGTTCGTCTCGGCAAAGATCCGCTCAGCAGCCGCCCAGCGGGTCTCAAGCACGTCTACGCCGGGCGAAATGCGCAGCGCCAGCACCTTGCCGCCATTGGGCAGCTGCTCAGCGATGAAGCGGGCCCCCTGAGCGCCGAAGGCGTAGCCGCCGATGGGGCTGATGAAGGTAATCGGTGCGCGGGTGTTGACGCCCCGGTCAAAGACGATGACCGGCAGCTGCTGGGCGGCGCGCTCCACGGCAGGCGTCAGGGCTGCGGTGGTCATGGGCGACACGATGAGCAGGTCACACTCGCCGCTGGCCACCAAGTCCGCGATGTCAGCGATCTGCTTTTCGTCGCGGCCTTCCGCGTCCAGCACGATGAACTCCTTGATCAGAGGATTGGCCTCCACCGCGGCCTGCATGGTGGTGAACCCGACCACACGCCACGGGTTGAACAGGCCCGCGTTGGAGAAGCAGATGGTCCACGGCGGATCCTTCTTATACTTCGACGTGTCCACCCAAGTGGGATCCAAGGCCTGCAACCACGGCTTGTCGGGCGGGCCGACCGGTTCCATCTCGAGCAAGGCCATCTGGCGGGCGAACTCATCGGGGTCCCAGAACTCCGAAACCCGTTGCGCCACACCTGCCTGCGGCATAGCCGACAACAGCAATGCCGCGGCCAAGACCAAGGCGACCATCTCTTTGCGCTGCATCCGCGGGTTCCTCCTTTCGGTCCTCTTGACGACTCCGACGCCTCCAGTACTGATGGCCTCTGCCGCCGTCACATCCCCCCTTTCCCGTGGTCTGGCTTGTATCGCTCCAGTGGCAGGCGGCGGCTGTCCGATCAGCTCCGCCGCTCCCGCCATGCGGTGTAGGCCACCGCCCCGATGATGATGACCCCCTGCAGCCCGTCCCGGAGGGGCTTGGGCCAGCCCAAGAGATTCAGCAGCGTAAACAGCGCCTGCAAGGTCAGTGCCCCGGCGATGGCGCCAGGCATCGTGCCACGGCCGCCTAAGAGTTTGGCTCCGCCTAACACCGCCGCCGAAATGGCACCCAACTCCTGCCCGTCTCCCACGTTGGTGGAAACGCCGGAGAAGCCACCCAACAGGATCCCAGCGATCACGGCAGACGTGGCCGACGCCACGAAGGCCAAGATGCGCACCTTTGCCGTGGGAACGCCCGAAAGGCGCGCCGCCCGCGGGTTGTCGCCGAGCGCGATCAACTGCTTGCCCCACCCCGTGCGGTGCAGGAGGTATGTGGCCACCACCGCCACGACGAGCAAGATGATGACCGCATACGGCACCTCGTCCAAGAGCGGGACACCGCTCAGACGGTTGCGCCCAAACACGCGGAAGTTGTTGGGCAAGGCGCCCCTGGGCGCGCCCCCGGTCCAAAGCAGCGCAAATCCCTTCAGGGTGACGAGCATTCCCAACGTGGTGATGAACGACGGGACCTTGAGCCAACTGGTGACAGCGCCATTGAAGACACCCACGGCGATGCCGATGAGGAACATCACCGCGATCACCCACGGGGTATTGGCCGGATCGCCGCCGATGAGCATGGAGCTCCCCAGCACCACCAAGGTGATCAGGGACCCCACCGACAGGTCGAAGCCGCCCGAGACGATGACAAAGAGCTGGCCCGCTGCGAGGATCGCAGCCGGGGCAGCCCGCATCAGAAACGACATGATCCCAGGCACCGTGGCAAACCGCGGGTTGAGAAAGCTGATCCAGACGCAGATGACCAAGAGCACCACGAAGATGGGCGGCACGCGCCGCAGCGTCTCCCACCACCGCCGGCCAGCGGCGCTTGGAGAAGGCTTTTGCACTGTTGCCGGTCGCTCGTCCGTCATCGGGTCAATCGCCCCTCGCCCCGTCAGCCGACTTCCTCTTTCGACCTGAAGGAATAGCTGGCCACGGCGGCAATGATGATGAAGCCGCGGAAGACCTGCTTAAGAAAGGCGCCAGTGCCCAACTGGTTGAACATCGCGTCCATGATGCTGAATATAAGCACGCCCGCCAGCGTGCCCAGCACCCCGCCCCGCCCGCCAGCCAGCGCCGTTCCGCCCACAACGACTGCCGCGATGGACTCCAGGTCGTACACGCCGTCCTGGCCGACCCATGGCGCTCCCGCACCCAGGCGGGCGGCGATGAAAAGGCCGGTCAACACCGCGCTGAAGCTCGTGATGACGTGGGCCACGATCAACACCCGGTCCGTGCGCAGCCCGGAGAGGCGCGCCACCTCGGCGTTGCCTCCTACCGCATACAGGTGAGCGCCAAAACGCGTACGGTGCATCACCAAGGCGCCCAATGCGACCACCACCGCCAGCATCACAACCGGGATGGGCACGGGGCCCCACGTGCCGTAGGCCAGCACCTCAAACTCCGGCGCCACCGCCCCGGCAAAGTTCTGGAAACTGGTGCTCAAGAGGCCCTGCATAAACAGCCCCGTCCCCAGCGTCGCGATGAGGGAGTTGACCCGCAGCTTGGTGATGATCAGCCCATTCAGAAGGCCAACACCGAGGCCGATGGCCACAACCACCGCGATCGCCCGGGCAATGTTGGCCGGGTCTCCCTGCATGATAAAGGAGGTCATCACGGCGGTAACACTGATCAGGTGGGCAACGGACAAGTCGATTGAACCACCCAGAATTGCGAAGCTCTGGCCGACCGCCACCATGCCCAGCGCCACAGAACGGACGAAGATGTTGGTGATGTTGGCTGCGGTGAGAAACTGCCCGCGCCCAAACAGGGAGACCAGCACCCAGGCGCCGACGAAGGCACCGGCCAGGAACAAGAACGCAGGCGGCAGCCCGGCCCGCTTCGGTTTCCGGTTGACCGGCGCGCTCATGTTGACCGCCTGCCTTCCCGCTGGCCCGTGGCCAGGGCCATAATCTCGGCTTCCGTAGCTCCCGCCGGCAGCTCGCCGTGAATGCGGCCATCCCACATGACCACGATCCTGTCGCTCATGCCGATGATCTCGGGCAACTCCGAACTAGCCATCAAGATGGCTTTGCCGGACTGGGCCAGCGAGCGGATGAGGCGGTGGATACTGGCCTTGGCGTTGACGTCGATGCCGCGGGTAGGGTCGCTGAACAACAGGACGTCCGCATCCACTGCCAGCCACTTGGCCAAGACGACCTTTTGCTGGTTGCCGCCGCTTAGGTACTGCACTTCCTGGTCCAGGCCGGCCGCCCGTAAATCCACCTGGCCTGCGAGTTCCGCCACTGAGGGCGCGCCGTTCGCCTTGGCCAACAGCGGACGCAGCGCCCGGTGCACCAGCAAGATGTTGTCCCGCACGGGCTGCAGCAAGGCGAGTCCCTCTTCCTTGCGGTTTTCCGTCAAGAACCCGATGCGCAGCCGCACCGCGTCCAGGGGCGAGCGGATACGCACCTCCTGACCCCGCAGGCGCACCGTGCCGCGGGTGAAAGGCTGGATACCGAAGATGGCGCGCAGGAGTTCCGTGCGGCCAGACCCTTGCAAGCCCGCTACGCCCACGATCTCGCCCGCCCGAACCGTCAGGTTGATGTCGTCCAGAACGTCGTTGCCGCCGCCCTTGATCTCCAATAGGGGTGGACCGATGTCTTCCGGCCGGGCGTATTCGGGGTAATACGCATCAAGCGGCCGGCCGATCATCATGCGGATAAGATCGTCGGGCGTCACGTCGGCTGCGTCCACGGTGCCCACCTTGCGGCCGTCCTTGAGCACCGTGATGCGGTCGGCCACCTCGAAAACTTCCTTGAAGCGGTGAGAGATGTACACGATGGCCAGCCCCTCGTCCCGCAGCTGGCGCACAAGACCCATGAGCAACTCCACTTCACGGTCCGTTAGCGCCGCCGTCGGCTCGTCCATGACGAGGACCTTGGACGAGAAGGAGAGCGCCTTGGCGATTTCCACCAGTTGCTGGCGGGCTACGGGCAAGTCTTTGACCAGCATGTCCGGCTCGATCCATTGATCGACGCCGAGCCGCGCCAACAGCTGAGCCGAGTCCCGGCGGAGGCGGGCATAGTCGACAAGCCCCCGGCGAATCGGCTCCCGCCCTAGAAAGATGTTTTCCGCCACGGTGCGGTACGGCAGCAGGTTGAACTCCTGATAGATGATGCTTATCCCTTGCTGTTGGGCTTCCCAAGGGTGGGAAAAGGAGATGGGTCGGCCGTCAAGGAGCAGGGTACCTTCGTCGGGGGCATAAACACCGCCAAGGATCTTCATGAGCGTGGACTTGCCCGCGCCGTTTTCCCCGACCAGTGCGTGGACCTCGCCAGGCCGGACGTCAAAGGATACGCCGTCCAGCGCCACGACGCCCGGAAACCGTTTCGTGATGCCCTGCATTTCGAGGATGGGCGGGCCGTCCCTCCGGCCCCGTTCCGCGCTGGAACCGTTAGCCTTCATCGTCCCCGCCCCCGCCGGTGGGTTTCCCCTTCAGTCCGCGAGCAGCTGGCGCAAGAAGCGCAAGCCTTCCCGGGCGATGCTGTCCTGATCCGGAGCGATGGGTCGCCACAGGCACACGGCCTGGGCGATGGAACGTACCGCGGGCGTGAAGGACTCGATAACCACCGCGCCCTGGTACCCGATTTCCCGGAGGGCCGACGCGATCGACTTCCAGGCTACCTGGCCGGTCCCGGGAATCCCGCGATCGTTTTCGCACGCGTGGAAGTGGAACAGCCGGTCACCCGCCAAACGCACTGCGTCGGCCGACGACTTTTCCTCGATGTGCATGTGAAACGTGTCCAGGTGCAGGCCGACCGCGGCGTGGTCGACCTCGGCGAGGAAGTCCATCCCCTGCTGCACCGTGTTGATCATGTCGGTTTCAAAGCGATTGAGAGGCTCCAGAGCCAACCGCACGCCGCGCTCGGCTGCGTAGTCGGCCAGCTCCCTCAGTGCGGACGCAGCCCGTCGCCGTTCGGCCCGGCGCGCGTCGTCGGGCAGCAGGCGGGTCTTGCCGGTCTGCGAATACATCGGCCCGCAGACGATGCGGGCGCCCACAACGGCCGCCGCATCGATCAGTTGCCGGATGTAGGCGAATCCACCTTGGCGAGCGGACGCATCGTCGCTCGAAATGTCGCGCCCGGGGCCGAAAGCGCCGCACACCACGGGCTCTAGGCCGCGGGCAGCGAGCGCGTCGCGTACCTGTGGAAAGTCCAACAGCGCTGGGTCTTCGCAGGCGAGCTCCAACACATCGAAGCCCAATTGCACCGCCTTGTCGGCCAACGCTTCCACGCGAGCCGTCGTCAGGGGCGACTCCCAGACGAAGGTGTTCACTCCAAAGCGCATCGCGGCCGCCTCCTCGCGCCAAGAGCGGCGGTGTCATAATCGATTACTGATTGCTTCTCCACGACAGCCCAAGATCCTTCCTAAAACCCCAAGATTACGCGATGTATCCGTGTGCTGGTCTGGATACAATCGATTTCATATCTTGCCGGTCGCGCGCAGGACTTTGGGGAACATGAACGAAACCTCTTCTTGGAACCTTTTGGATGAGGCGGGGCCCGGACCGGCCGGGCGCTGCTCGAAAAACGCCAGAGGCAGGTGATCATCGTGGAAACCGGACGCCGCGTCGTGCGCTACGGGATGGTGGGCGGCGGGCCCGGGGCGTTCATCGGCCAGGTGCACCGCAAGGCGGCCGCGCTCGACGGAGAGCTGATGCTGGTGGCAGGCGCCTTCTCGTCCGATCCCGCCAAGTCACGCGCCCAAGGGGCCGCGCTGGGACTGCCGCCGTCGCGGGTCTACGGTTCGTGGCAAGAGATGCTCGAGCAAGAAAGCGCCTTGCCGGCCGACCAGCGCATGGAGCTTGTGGCCATCGTCACACCCAACCATCTGCACTACGAGATCGCGCGGGCATGTCTCCAACGGGGTTTCCACGTCATCTGCGACAAGCCGCTCTGCAATACGGTTGAGGAAGCCGAAGAGCTGGTCCGGCTGACCCGGGAACGCGACCTGGTGTTTGCCGTCACCTATACCTATGCCGGCTATCCCATGGTTAAGGAAGCTCGCGAACTGGTTGCCCGGGGCGAATTGGGGGAGCTCCGCAAAATTGTCGTCGAGTACCCGCAAGGGTGGCTAAGCGAACCCGTGGAGGGTGAAAGCAAACAGGCGGCGTGGCGCACCGACCCGGCGCAGGCCGGGGCCGGGGGGGCTACCGGTGACATCGGCTCCCATGCGGAGCATCTGGCCCGCTACATCACCGGGCTCCATATCGAGGAGCTGTGTGCGGACTTGACGACCTTCGTCCCCGGACGCCGGCTGGACGACGACGCCAACATGCTGGTGCGGTGGCAACAAGACGTCAAGGGCGTGCTGTATGTATCCCAGATCTCGACCGGAGAGGAAAACGACCTGCGCATCCGCGTTTACGGGCGCCGGGCGTCCCTCGAGTGGCAGCACCGCGATCCCGACACGCTGATCGTCCGGTCCAACACCGGTCCGGCAAAAGTCTACCGGCGCGGCGCCCCTTACTTGTCCCCTGTGGCCGCGCACTTCTCACGCCTGCCGGCCGGCCATCCTGAGGCTTTCATCGAAGCCTTCGCCAACATTTACCGCAGCGCTGCCCGCGCGGTGGCCGCCAAAGCGGCCGCCCGTGAACCCGATCCCATGGATCTCGACTTCCCGACCGTGGAAGACGGGGCTGTTGGCGTGCGCTTCATTCACAGAGCGGTGGAGAGCGCTCGCGCGGGCGCTATGTGGGTCAAGTTCTGAACGAAAGGAGCGGACTGTCATGCACAACGGGACGGCGAGCAGCAACAACCGGCGTCCGGTGACCCTCTTTACCGGGCAATGGGCAGATCTGCCTTTGGCGGAGCTCGCACCAAAGGCCCGGGAGTTCGGCTACGACGGGCTCGAGCTCGCGTGCTGGGGCGACCACTTCGACATCGGACTGGCGGCTGCCGACCCCAGTTACGCGGCCGGCCGCCGGGCATTGCTGGCCCAGCACGGCCTGGGCGTGTGGGCCATTGGCTCCCACCTCATCGGTCAGTTAGTGTTGGACCCCAACGACGAGCGCTCCGACGGCTGGGTGCCCCAACAGCACCGCGGCGACCCGGAAGCCAAGCGGGCTTGGGCCATCCAGCAGATGCAGCTGGCGCCGCGAGCTGCCCGTCACCTGGGGGTTAGTGTCGTCACCGGTTTCACCGGGTCGTCCATCTGGCGATGGATTTATCCCTTCCCGCCGGTGACCGAGGAGCAGATCAAGGCCGGGTACCGCCGCTTCGCGGAGGTCTGGGGACCGATTTTGGACGAATTTCACGCCCACGGAGTCCGCTTTGCCCTGGAGGTACATCCCACGGAGATCGCGTTTGACCTCTACTCGGCCCACGCGGCGCTGGAGGCTGTCGATGGACACCCCGCGTTTGGGTTCAACTTTGACCCGAGCCACCTGCTCTGGCAAGGCGTGGACCCGGCAGCCTTCATCCGGGAGTTCCCGGACCGGATCTTTCATGTCCATATGAAAGACGTGGCTGTCATGCTGGACGGCAAGCGGGGCATACTCGCATCGCACCTGCCTTTCGGGGATCCCCGGCGCGGTTGGGACTTTCGCTCCTTGGGCCACGGGCACGTCAACTTCAAGGAGATCATGCGCGCCCTAAACGATATCGGCTACACGGGCCCGCTGTCGGTGGAGTGGGAAGACAGCGGCATGGACCGGGAGTACGGAGCGCGGGATGCGGCCCGCTTCGTGCGGGAGATCGACTTTCCGCCGTCCGCCCGGGGCTTCGAGGAGGCCTTCAAGAAGTAGGGGACGCCTGCCGTAGGAGCTTAGGGAACACAGCGGCTTGGCGACGGCCCAACGAATTCAGGGTCAGGGCCATGCTGTGCGGGTTGCCCGCCGGACCTGGCGGGCAACCCGGGAGAAAGCCGCGCTGCCGCCGGCAGGGACATGCCCTCTCGCACCGAAAATAGTGGAAAAACTACGGTCGCTGTGGAAATGGGGAGGATAGACAAACCTCCACTCGGCCGTTTGCCAATGGTGCAACTTCGGAGACCAGGTGCGAACCCTGCCCCCAAAAGTGCACCCTACCCCCCAGGCCAAGTTGGCGGTTTGCCCTGCGGTACTACGAGTGGCTAGTGCCTTTATAAACATAAGGCTAACGCCAGCCGCCTACATAGTGGCCGCCTCTCGATTACACAGCGATTACAGGGCGATTACATCTCGACGGCACCGTTTGGCGGAACGGCGTGGGTCGTGTGTGGGCGCGGCAACAAGAAGCCAACCTGCAAGCCGAACCGGTTCGAAAAGGCCATGAAGGTTGCGTTCTAGCCGCTGGATGCCGCGATTCCGGGCCTTAGGGGGATTGCTGTGGAGTACCGCCTTCTTTTGCTGGGCCCACCGCTGCTCCTGCGTGGGTCCGCAGCCGTCCACATAAAGTCCCGCAAGGGGCTGGCCCTGCTGTGCTATTTGGCGGCCAATCCCGACCGGATGTATCCGCGGGAGCATCTGCACGGGCTTTTGTGGACCAACCAGCCCTCGGATTCGGCGCGACGGGATTTCAACACGATGATCTCCCGGCTGCGGGGGGAGGTTCCGCTGGACTGCATTCGCCGGTCAGCGACGCAGCTAGGCTGGAACCCCGACGCCGGGTTTTCCACGGATGTCGGGGACTTTCTGCAGTGGACAAAAGGGGTGGAGACGGACCCCGCTGCGCCCCTGGATCCACGCCAAAAGGAGCACTACCGCCAGGCGATCGCGCTCTGGAGGGGCCCCTTCCTCGACGGCTTCTCCCCCGACAGCGAACTGTATGAAGAGTGGCTGCTGGCCGAGCGCCGCCGCTGGGAAGTGCGGGTAGTGGCAGCCTGCGACCGGCTCATCGCGGCCGAGCGCGCTGACGGCCGCTGGGATCAGGTGGCGGCCTGCGCGCGCCGGGGCCTGGAAGTCGACCCGGTCCACGAGTCGTTTTACCGGGCACTCATCGAGGCCCTCTTTCGGCAAGGAAACCGGTCTGGGGCCCTGGCCGAGTTTGAGCGCTGTCGCCGCGTGCTAGAGGAAGAGCTAGGCACAACACCCGACGAGGCCACCCTGGCTCTGATGGAAATCGTCCGGGGCACGGCTGGGGCGACAGCAACAGTGACCGATCTTCATCCCGACCCCCGTCGGGAGAGAGATTCTGCCGCGTCTGAGCCCTCCGTACAGCGTGTACGGCCAGAAATGTCGCTGGCAGGGCCGGGCCCTGTACCGCCCCTGGTGGGGCGCGACGACGAATACGCCCAACTCCGGTCCCTTATCAGCCGCACAGCCTTGCAAGGCCCAAGCCGCATTATTCTCCTGGTGGGCGAGGCCGGCGTCGGCAAGACCCGGTTGATGTCCGAAATTTTGCAGGCGCTCGCCAAAGACGCCCTGCACGGGGCTGACATTCCCACGATCCTCGCGGGCCGGGCCTACGAGTCCATGGCCAACGTGCCCTACGCCGCGCTGGCCGACGCTCTGGGGTCGGCGCAGGCCGCGTCGCAACACGTATGGTCTGGACTCCCCGACGTCTGGTTGCGGGAACTCGGGCGCATCGTGCCCGACATCTTCGAAAGGCGACCTGACCTGTACCCACCCCTGCCCATGGGGTCTGGCGACGACCAGCTGCGGCTTTTCCACGCCGTGGCCCGCTTCCTGAGCTTGCTCCCACAGCCGGTGCTGCTGGCGCTGGACGACCTGCAGTGGGCAGACCCCTTCACCATCGCCCTCTTGGACTACCTCCTGCGCCGGCCGGCCAGCCAACTGCGGCTTGTGGCAGTGGCGGCCGTGCGGGAGGGCGAGGAATCACCCGTTTTGCACCAGGCGCTGGTGGGCCTCGAACGGGAGGGGCGCGCCGCCCGCATCTCCTTGGGCAATCTGACGCCCGAGGCCACGTTGGCCCTCACCGATAGGCTCTTCCCCGAGCATGGGGCTGCCCAGGCGAGCCGCGTCTACGCCCAGACCAAAGGGCATCCCCTCTACACCGTCGAGCTCATTGCCATGCTGCGGGAGCGGGGGGAAGACGCGGGCTCAGAGCCCGTAGGGGTGCCGCCTACCATGCAAAACCTGGTGCTGTCCCGCCTCGCCCGGCTGGGAGAGGAAGCGGCCGAAGTGGCCGAAGCGCTGGCCGTATTCGATCGCGGCGCGACACTGGAACAACTGGCCCGCGCGACCCATTTTCCTGAGGCCACCGTCGTACCTGTTCTCGACAAGCTTGCGCGGGCGGGCATCATCATGGAAACCCCGCAAGGCCACATTGACTTCACCCACGACGTCTTTCGCCAAGTGGTGGTGGGCCACATGTCGCCGGCTCGCTTGGCTTACCGCCATCGCCAGGCGCATGCGGCGCTGGTCCAGGACTTGACGGCGCCGGACGCAGCCAGTCTCGCGTCAGAGACGGCCGATCCGCACCGCCTAGCCAGCCTGGTCACCCACGCGGTGCAGGGCCAGCTCTGGGAAGACGGGTTAAACTGGGCCCGTAAGGCTGCCGCCGCCGCGGAGCGGCTCTATGCGTTTCGCCCGGCGCTGGATTATCTCAATACGGCACTGCACTGCCTCGCTCAACTGCCGCCGACCGATGATCGCCGCCGAGAGCGGCTGGAGTTGGAGCTCCAGGCCATCAAGCTGGACCGCTGGTCGCCGGCAGCCTTGCGGGACCAACGCCTTTTGGCGGCCGCCCGCTTGGCCCAAGAGATCGGCGCCGTTGAATTCCTGCCCCGCATCCGGATGCTGCACATCGATTCCCTGGTCCTCCAGGGTCGTTGCCGCGAAGCTTTGGCATTGACTGCGGAAATGGCGCCCCTGGCCTCAAAAGACAGGCGCCTCGCCTTTGCCCTGGAGGTCTGGCAGGGCGCGGGCTACGCCATCGTCGGCGACGTGCGGCGCGCCATTGTACATCTGACAAAGGTTCGCGAAGCGCTGGCCGGGGAAATCCTGAAACCCGGCACCTCCGTCCACGGCGCACTGGCCTCCTGCTACGCAGCAGCCGGCGAGTTTGACAAGGCGCTGGCTTGCTTGGAGGACATGAAACAGGAGGAAGCCGCGCAAGGGTACCAGTCCCTGACCAGCAAGTACCTCATCGTGGCCGCGACGGTGGAGTACTGGCGCGGACAATGGCGACAGGCGGCGGCCTTCGCCAGGGAGGCATTGCCCATCTCCAGGGAGGCCGAGGACCCGGCCAACGAAATGCTGGCCGCCCTGTGGCTTGGTGCCTCCGTGTTGGAACTCGTGGAAGCCGGTGCGGACAAGACGGGCGACCTCGAGATCTCCCTCCCCGCGGCCACCGCGGCTTTAGAAGCCGCACTGGATGCCTCCGAACGGGGACAAGTGTACACCCGCCGTGAGTTCGTGTACGCCTTCCTCGCCCGGGCGTACGCCGCCAGCGGACAGTTGGACAAAGCCGCCGAGGCCGTAACAGCCGGCTTGCGCTTGGCGGAAGAAACGGGCGCCGGCGAGGGAGCCGCCCTCTGCTGGCAAGCCAAGGGTTGCGTTGCCGCCGTCCGCGGCGACCTCTCCGAGGCGGAGCACTGCCTGCGCACGGCTGCGGAGCGGTTTGAGCAGCTAGGACATGGGAGCGGTGCGCGCGTCTGCTGGGAGCAACTGGCTCGCCTGCGCGACACGGGGCACCCGCACCCGCTGAGGATCAGCTAGCGGGCGGGGCGCCCCGCTCGCTTGGGGAGATACCCGTCTACAAGGAGCGTCTCAGAAGGAGCCCGGCTCAATCCCCGTCACGTCGGGCTCGCCAAACCGGGCCGCGTAGGACACCTGCAGCAACGACGGCCCCTCCAGCGGCACCAGATTGCCCTCCTCGTCCAACATGGGTACGCCCAGCATGATCACCTGTACGCCCGCGTTGTCTGGGTCCACCCCCGCAAAGGCCACCACTTCCCCGGGCCTGACCGATACATTGGCTACCGCGCCCTCCGGCTTCCACCGCAGCCGCTGGAAGTAGTTGGCCAGCTGCAGACCTGCGATGACGACGCGCTCCCGCTCCTGGTCCGTCGGTTCCTCTGACGTCGCCCATACCACGTTGATGTACATCAGCCGGCCCGTGCTCGCCCCGAAAATGTAGTAGATTTGCGCTGGTCCGGGTCCAGGAGAGAGGCTGGGCACCGCGACGCCCAAAATGAGGGTGCCCTGCTCCAGGTTGAACATGGGCACGATGGCATCTTCGGAAACCCCAAAGTCGTGTTGGATGGCCGCCCGCACTTCATCGGGCGTCATGCCAAAGCGGGCCGAACGGAAGCCGGTGATGCGGTGGTAGTCTTCGGCGGACTCCGCCCCCGTCGACGCCTCTTGGGCCGTCGCCACGGCGGCCAAGCCCATCGACATAGCCACCAAAAATGCAAGCAGAAAGACCAGCCAACCGACCAACCGCTTCACGTTTTCCAAAACCTCCTGTTGTAGCACTGCAGTGAACATCGCCGCCCGGGGGTGCGCCCGCCGGCCTGCCCCGAGCCTAGAAATCGCCCGGTTGGATGGCGAGCACATCCGGGTTGTCCGCCGACGCGACCACGGAGATGCGCAACCGCGCCGGGCCGCCCGTCACCGGCCGGTGTTCCTCCACCTCGCCGGGCAGCACGAGCACGTCCAGCGGCACGCCGCTGGCCCTTACTTCCACCACGCGGCCGTCAACATCCTGGGCCGACATCAGCACCACTTCGTTGGGACCGGTGACCACCCCGCGGAACACCGACAGCGGAGTCCAGACGTACCCCAGCAGGTCCGCCACGTACGCCGTGCCCACCGCCAGGATGGCCGCCCGCTCCTCCGGCGTCGGTTCGTCCAGCGCGTACCAGTTGACGTTGATGGCCATCAGCTCCTGCGTGTGCGCGCCAAACACGTAGGTGATCGTCGCCGGCCCGACCGCGGGCGCGCCGGGCACGGGCGCCAGAGCCTCCAACATCACGTGGATGACGGGCGTCAGGTTCACCGGGTCAATGGCCCACTCGATGGGTGCGTCGGGATAGCGCTCGGCTACCCGCGCCTCCACTTCCGCCATGGTCATCCCCAGCCGTACGCCGTCAAACCCCTCGATGACAGCCGGTTCGAATCTCATCTCGAACTCTTGCGGCTGCCCGGTCATGGACAGTGCCAGGGTTTGCGCGTTGGCCGCGGCCCACCAGGGAGCAGGCGCCAAGACCACGATGATTGCCGTCGCCACCGTCAGCCAGGCTGTGCGTTTCGTCCACGCCATGCCCCTGTCCTCCCGGTTACCTCTCTTTCCACTCGAAACTGACCGTACCGCTGGCATTTACCTTCAGGCTTAGGTTCAGCGCCTTCAAGTCTCGGTCGATCTCCTCCCTCAGTCCCAGGTCCAGCCAATAGCCCCCGTACAGCTCCAACTGACGCATAAACCAGGACGCCTCGGCCATGGCTTCCGCCGGGTTTTCCCGCAGCAGGGTCAGAAACCGCTGGTACCGCTCGGCCTCTTGGGCGGCCAGCGCGGTCACGTTGTCCTGCAGCCGCTGAAACGTCCTCATGAGGTCGAGGTGCTCGTTGTACGCCTGGCGCAAGTCGCCCGGCAAATCGTCGGGGTCCAGGCCCAACCATTCCATGTTGTCATTCAGGTATTTGGCCCGCTCGATCGGATTCGCGATGGCCAGCGCCTCCCGCAGCTGATCGCGCGCCCGCAGCTCCCAGCCGGGGGTGCAGTCCTGGAAAAGCGAAGCGATGCACCCCCCAATGGCCTGACCTTGGTACTTCCACTCGTCCACATCGATGGTGATGGCAAAACCGAACGAGACGCCGCCAATCCCCATCGCGAGGCCGCCCGATACGGCCAAGGTGAACTTCCCGTCGCGTATGGCAACGCTAGCCTGGATGTTGTTGGCAAACAGGCCCGGGCTGTAGATCGTGACCCCAGCGTCCAACTCGATCTGCCGGTGTCAATCCCAACCTGGAAGCCGGCCCCGGCCTTGGCCTCGTGGCCGAACTGCAGCTTGCCGTTTTTCAAACCGTAGCCGATCTTCCCGCGGGCGCCCGCGATGACTCCAGCCTCGCCCGCGACGGATCCGCTCACGCCCACGCCCTCAGCGGCGTAGTTGAGGCCGCCCCCGGCCGTCGCACCGACAGCCACTTGCCCTTGTGCTTCGATTCCGGTCAACGAGATGCCCGCCTTGGCCGCCGCGAGGGCATCGGCACCCGTGCTCAGGAATCCGGAGCCCAAGTCATAGACGACCTCCACCCCGGCGCCGGCCTTCAGTGTCACACCCGTGACCCCGTAGGCCGCGAGCACCCCCGCATACGCGCTGGCCGTGGCGTCCGAGCTCAAAGCCGTTTCGTAATCGACGTTGGCGCCGAACAGGGTCCAGCTGACAGGTCCATCGCCTCTTGAGAGGTCATAGTTCAGCCCAAAGTTGAGCAGTTGGACCTCAACGCCGCTCGACTCCTGCAGCGCCGACAATTCCTCCCATTCCTCCTGCTGCAGTTGGGTGACGCTGGCAATCCGCCCCTTCAGCGGATCGTCGACGCCACCGATCAGGGTCATGCCGAGGGAATTATCGGCAAAGGCAACCAAAGTGCCCATTTGGTCTGTGTCCTCGGTGGCTGGGAACGGGATGAAGTAGTCGGCCGCCGAACCGTCGAACCATTCCACGACGATGTAGTACCGGCCAGGGTATCTTTGGACGGCCCACGGCTCGACGCGGGGCAAGTATTCTGGTGACAGGTAACTGGTTTCCCAGGTGTAGTAATACAGACCCAGGCGAACGGGCGCAAAAATCCTTTCGTTGCCCAGCCACAGATCCGCTCCGAGACCCTGACCCAGCTCGCCCGTGTACGGGTGGTAGGAAAGGAAGCCCCAGTCGGGTGTGTAGATGGCGTCGTACGTCCGCCACATGACCCACGCCCGGTGAATGGTCATGATCCCGGGCACATTGCCGCTGGATTCAATGTAGTAGTTGGCCGCGTCCTCGCCTTCCAGCGACGAGAGGACCTGGAAATAGATGCCGGGCGCCGGCTTGTCCTCCAGCCTCCCGATCCGCCCGTTGACGTCCACCAGGAGCACCTCGCCGGGCCGCACGTCATCGCCGGGGATAATGCCCCAGAGCGTCACTTCCCCCGTGGTCAATCCCGGTGTCCAGACGTGGCCCACCTCTCCGGCCCCTCCAGCCACCACCTTGGGGAACCGCCGTTGCACGTCAGAGGATCCTCGCACGCCAGGAAATTGCCGAACTGCCCTTCGACGTCGGCGATCAGGTAGTAGACGGGGCGCGGCTTGATCCGGAGGTACTGCGAACGGGGCAACGGGTCGTAATTTCGATCGATGGTGTAGTTGGCGGCATCAGCGCCGTAGAGCACCAGGTTGAGCGGGTAATCGCCGGCGTTCAGCTTCGAAACCGGAATCAAGTTGCCCTCGGAATCGCGCCAGTAGACCTCACAGCAGTCATCGCCTTCAACCACACCGCCGTACCCCGCAGGGGCCACGTCCACCGCGTCCCCATAAAGATGGGTCGCGTAACCGATGCTGCCATACCGCCAACTGCCCGTCGACTCATTCCAGTAGCGGTAGTTCTCAGACTCATAGCCAAGGATCACGCGGAGCGGCCGCGGCTCGATGGTAATGGTATAGTACGGGTCCTCCATTTCCAACTCGTAGAAGAGCGCGTGCTGACCCGTGAGCGTCCACTCAAAGAACCCGTACGTCCCGACAGGTGCCCGGGGGTTGGGCTCCCAGTAGTCCTCCGTTATCCGTATGACGGGGTATTGTACATCCCTCCGCGCCCCGTCCTTGTCCACCAGCCAGGCCGCGACGAATTTGATTCGCACGTCATCGCCCGGGAGAATGCCGTAGACGACGCCGCGGAAGCCGTCCAGGCTTTCGGGCGTGTAGCCGTACATCCACGTATTTTGCCTGGGCGGCGGCAGCGTCAGCACCTTCTTGCCGACCTCAAAGGTCGTGCCGATCTGCGAGGGGACAACGGTGGTGAGCTCGAAATTGGCCGCGTCTTTGCCCACTAGGGCACGCGCGTTCAGGTCCGCAAGGCCCACCCAGTACGGGCCCAAGCTCCGCAGCTGGACCCTGCCCAGGGACCACAGCTCATCCCACGTGAGGTCAAGGTCCGGCCCGCCGATCCACAACGGGGCCAACTCCACGTCGGCGATCAGGCTGTCATCGTCGTCGCCAAAGTCCAGGTGAACCTCGATGTCCCTCGGCGACAGGTAGTCTCCGTACACGTAATCCTTGTTGACGGTCACCGTCACCGAGATCGGGCGGGGTTGAATTTGCAACGTCACGGAAAGGTCATCTGCCAGCGTGTAGTTCCTCGCCGAAGAGCCTGCGAGACCGAGCTTGATGACGTAATCGCCCACGGCAAGATAGCCGAAGGTGCTGAAGCTTAACTCAGGCACCTCTGCCACGAAGCGCACATCGTCGTTCCCGACGATGCCCCACAACTCTGCCACGTCGACGAATTCAAAGCCACTGGGATCGTAGGGATTGATCAAGCCATACTTCTTTTCAAAGTCGCCGAAGACGAAGGGGACATACCGGCCGTCTTCAACCAGAATGTTGCCGTTGTACGCGAGGCGGTAGCCGATAACCTGGAGCGGGCGCGGCTCCACGTATAGGTACCCAATTTCGGAGCCCTCATGCTTCAGTTCGTAGTTGCCGGCGGCCAGCCCCTCTAGGATGGGGATCAGCGGGTACCGCCTGCCTGCTTGGAGATATTCAGGATACGCGTCCCGGTCCCGGACCACCACGCCTCCTGCGGTCACGTCGTCGCCGGGCAGGATGTCCTCATCAAAGAGTTCTGCTGTATACCGGGAAGAGGGCTCGTTATCCCCGTACACCATGGTCACGTCTTTGGTGATGTACCGCACCGGCCGGGGCCAGATGGTCACCGTCCCGCTAATGTTGCCCTCGGACGCGAGGGTGTAATTGGGGTGATCGAGGGCGTACGCGGAGACGATGTACTGCCCGACGGACAAACGTTCATGATAGACGCCCGTGTACTGCCCGCCCGATGCCCAGAAAGTCAGGTGACCAGCATAGAGGTCGTCGCCTGGCAGTCGATTGTAGAATTCCACCTGCACCCAAGCGGTCGGGTCCCCGTATGTCCGGCCCTGGTCCATTACCTTCACCGTAACGGGCCGCTTTTGCACCCACAAGTTCCCTGTGTTACGCTCGTCGGGTGCCGGCAGCCGGTACCGATAGGCGTAGTCGCCGACCAACTCGGCTACGACCGCTTTGCCATTGTAATTGCCCGCATCAGGCAGCTTGATGATGGTGCCGTCGTCCAACCGGACGCCGATCTGCAACTTTACTCCCTGCTCAAAGTCAACGAGGACCGGATCCCCGTACACGCTGTCATATGAAGACAAGCTCGGATTGATCAGCCTGGGAATCACGCTGAACTGGCCTATGGTGTTGCCGGTCTCGGCCAGCACGTAGTTGCCCGCGGCGGGTCCCGTCAACGTCCGAAGCGCGACCGTATAGTCGCCGACATCCGGCAGGGGGGACCACTCCCACGGGGTGCCGTCCCGCCAAAAGTCCAGTTCGGACTCGACAGCGTCCCCGGGGACAAGCCCGTTCAGCGTGACCTGCACTGCCGTTGGGAAATCAGGGTCCCCGTACTCGAAAGATGGAACGGTGATGGTGTAAGTGATCGGTTTGGGCCGTACCTCCAGGGAAATCTCCGGGACACTGGCGCCGTGCAGCACATAGTTGGCGCTGTCCCGACCAGTCAGTGGAATCTCACGGTCGGAATAAGCCAGGATGAAATAGTGGCCCACGGGAATGTCCAGGCCAGCTCGGGGATAAGTGTCCTCCGGATCCTTTTGGACTCGGTAGAAACCTTCCCCGGTCAGCTGTACCTCGTCACCCGGTAAAACTCCCTTCAGGACCGGCAGGGGATTCTCCCCGAGCCCCCGTCCACCGGATGTGTCGCCGTAGATGAGGGCGATGGGGTCTGTCACCACCTGCAGCGGCCGGCGATTTATCGTCAGCGTGGCGGGCATATTTCCGGACTCAGCCAACCGGTTGTTGCGCGCGTGCTCGCCGCTCAGCCCTGTTACAACCACCGTGTACGTCCCGGCCGGTATGCGCGTGCGGAGGTCAATCTCTTCCTGGCCCTGGAACACCCCTATTACCGCCTCTACGTTGTCCCCGTCAACGAGACGCTGGAGGAAGGAGACCGAAATGTCGACCGGGTCACCGTAGACGGCCGCAGGACTGGACACCTGCCATGTAAGGACTCGCGGCTCAACCTCCAGCTGGGCCGTGGGCTCACCCACCACCTCGTAGTTATGGGCAAGTTCGCCGCTTAGCCCGACGACCTTTGCGGTGTAGGTCCCAACGGGAAGGCGCTCCGAGTTTTCGATGCGCTGGCCGTTCACAAACAGCTCCACGACCGGGACAAGTTCATACGGTCTGTCCCGGTCCCACTCCATCACGTCCTCGAGTGCCAGCGATGGCGTGGGCAACAAGGCGCTTCCGTACTCTCGTTTCATATTTTGAAAATCCGAGATTGTAATGGGCCGCGGATTAATCACGAACTCCCCTTGGCCGGACGACAAGCTCTCGCCTAAGACCAAGACATAGTTGACCGCGTCTTCGCCGCCGAAACCGCCAATAGAGTAGCTGTAGGTGCCCCGTTGGGCGTGCGGCCAGAGTTGAAAGCCGTCCCCGACGGGCCGCAAGCCTGTCTCGTCCAATGACTTGGACTCCGAGCCGAAACTCCACGTGAGTGAGACGCGGAGCTCCACGTCGTCGCCCGGCAAGATATCGCCGGGGGAGGCGGTCTTGAGGAACGGTTGCGGATCTCCGTAGATGTACGTCAAATAATGCGGGACAATGGTAACGGGACGCGGCTCAATCCACAACGGTATTTTGGCCCCGTCCTTCAAACCGTCTCCGTCCAAGTCTTCTGGCGCCAGGTTAATCCAATAGCCCCCGCTGGTGCCCTTAAACGCGATGCCATCCGTCGCGGTGAGCGTCAGGTAGTATTCACCCGCAATCTCGCTGACCCCAGCCTTGGGTCCCGGCCCGCTGACAGCAATGGACCCGGGGGCCAGGATTTGCGTCAGCAGCATACCGCTCCCAGACAGTTGCGAGCCGAGCGCCACCTGATCCGGGTCGGGATCACCGTAATGGCGGCTGAACGTGTCGTTGACGTTGCCCAAGGTGAGCCGGGTCACATTGCCGCTGTTAACTCCCCGTCCAAACCGGGTAATGACCTCTTTGCCATTGTCGCGCACCTCGACAAATTTCAGGAGGCCACCCCGAAGGAGACCATCATCCTCCGTAAGCCAGGTCACGCTCTTGCCCTTAAGGGTAACGGCGTTCGGCTTGTCGCCGGTAGTCTGTACCTGGACCCACAGGTTGCCGTACAGCTCAATGTCACCGCTGACGGTAACATCGCCGCGAAGCATGATATAGGGCACCAATCCATCCTGCGGCTCGGTCGCGTTCGTGGCGCTGAGACCCACTCCGTGAAACTCCTCCGGGAGCTCAAGGTCGCCCGCGAAGAGGCCCGCGCTGCCGTCACCGTGCAGGATTTCCAAAGCCAGGAGGCCGTTATCGCCCGTAAACCGGGCCCACTCCTCATCGTACATCCGAATGTAGGCCCAACCGGTCGGCTTGTAGGCTGTTGCCGGGACCGCGTTGGCGGTTAGTGTCCAGTTGCTATTGTAGGTGTTAAAGAGTCCGCCCAACGTGATTTCCTCGGCAGCCAACAGGTGCAAGTCTCCCGCTTTGCCGCTCTTGGTGCCAGCGCGGACCTGGTCCTCCATGATGGCTAGGCCGCCGCTGCCCCATCGCACGCCCCAGCTCCCGTGCAGGGTTACGTTCACGCCCGAACGCAGAAGATCGCCGATGTCGCTCCGCCGGGACTCATCGTTCGTGTCGTACTCAACCAGCACTGTAATATCGTCCCACTCACCCGGCCACGAAAGGATCCAGATTCGATCCGCTGCAAGGCGGAAGCTGCCGCCTTCGCCGATGCGGAGCTTGGAAAAGTCCAGATCGACCTTGCTTCCGACGATTTCCACGTGGCCGCCCGGTGCGTCGTCTTCGTTGGCTTTCGGGCCCACGTCCAGCTCGCCGCTGATATTCACCGGACTGCCTTCGCCCGTCCCAAAGACAATCCGTCCCGGCTGCTCCGAGACGCTGTTGGCTTTGATGACGCCCTTCATGTTGATGGCTTCCCGCACAGCTTTATAGGCGGTGTAAGCATCCAGCTTGACCAACCCGCCGTCGGCAACGATGGTTCCCTCGCGGGATACCTCCACCAACGGATAGTCGTCGGGAGCAATCTCTGCCGGCGCTAGCACCTGCAGGAAACCGTCGCCGGAGAGGTCCAGGACCGCGTAGGAACCGGAGGCCAGGGCAACGCGGCCTAAGCGCGCGGCAACGATGTTGCCGCTGTTGAATACCCGGGTTCCCAACAAGACCACATCTCTGGCCGTGATGCTGCCGTCGTTGGCCACGCTGGCGGCAGTGCCTCCTTCGGGCACCGCAAAGGTGAACTCGTTGTCGCTCAGCAGAAACTTGGCTTCGTCCACCGCCTTCAGGGTGGACGCCAGGAACATGCCGCCGGTGTTCACCTGGCCCGTGGGGGTGATGGTGATGCCGTGAGGATTGATCAAGAACACCGACCCGGTGGCGGTCAGCGTTCCCGCCAACGTTGAGGCGCTGGTGCCCGTGACGATGTTCAACGTGCCGGCCTCGACGCCGGGCTGTAGGAAATTCACCTCGGCGTCCTTGCCGATGCTGAAGCTGCTCCAGCGGATGACGGCTCTCTCCGTCGATTGGTTGATGGTCATCTGCGCGGAGGAAGCATCCGTGGCGATAACGACCCCACTCGGATTGAGGTTTGAGGGGTCCAACTGAGGCAATTCCTGCTCTTGGCTCCACGCGCTGGGCGCGGCCAGCAGGGCAGCCATCAGCGCCCACAGGGCCGCCGCCACAGCACCTCCTGCCCGCTGGCGAGCCTCAGACTGCTTTGCACGGCTCGATGGCCCGTTTGGGTGTCTCAGCGAGAATCCCATCAGAAGGCCACCTCCACCCCGGCTTGCAGCGACTTCGAATACATCGCCGACGCCGTCCCCAGGACGACATTGCCTTGGCTATAGTCCAACGTCAACCGCCAATCCCCATACTTCATTCCCACGCTCACGCCCGAAAAGCTGGCCGACATGGCCCCAGTCCCCGCCGTGTGCGCCCCGCTCGCTGCCAACCAGACGGACGCGTTCACCTGCAGCCGCCCCTCTCGGAACGAGAACCGCCGCTCCGCCTCGCTGCGCAGCGTCCACCCGTTCTCGCTCCCCGAAACCCCGACCGCGCTGAACAGTTCCGTCGTCGGCAAAGGACGCGCCACGGCAAACTGGTTCCGGAACGACGTCGTCAGCCGCACACCGCCTGCTACGGGCTGCCGCCACTCGGCGCTGAACTGCACCTTGTGAAAGTCCAGGTTGACGTCGGGCTGCGAGAACGGCACCCCGCTGGCCTCCGCCTCCGCCCGGCTGCGGGACAAGCCCGACACCCCCTGGCTCACTTCCCAGTTCAGGGAAATGGAACCGCCGCCCGGCGTATCCCGGCGCAGGTTGGTGTCCAGACGCGCCACCGCCAGACCGTCCCGTGTCAACTCCACGCCAAAGTCCGTGGCTTCCCAGACCTGGTCAGTGCGTTCCAGGGCCAGCGACACGCGCAGTTCCCTGTCCTGTGCCAGTTCCAGCGGCTTGCTCACATTCGCGGAGACCCGGCGGAACTTAGTGGTGGTCGCGGGGATAAACCAGAAGGCGGGGCTGTACGACTCCGACAGCGCCAACCCCACTTGCAACTCCAGCCCGTCGGCGTCGAGCGGCCATGTCACCCGGCCGCCCCCCGACCACTCCCGCGCTGCCACGCCCGGCTCGGGAAAGATCGTGGACAGGGGCGCCGACGCGTTGATACTCACCTGCTCACCCCGCCCAAAGGGCTGGTTGAGCTGCACGGACGCGGAAACCGACCATGCCGGGCGGGGCACATCGATTCGAGAGTTGAAACTCACATTGCCGCTATAAGGCGTGTGCTCGGCCTCCACCACCAGCAGCCCCGCACCGATCCCCTCACCCGGGACGAGGGTCGTGCGGACTGACATTCCCGCCGCCCGGCGCGCCAGCAATACGATCCGGTCAAACTCGGCCGCTGTCAGCCGTCGGTTGTTCAGCAGGCGAGAAAACAGACGCTCCACGTAGGGCCTGGCCTTGTCCGGTACCGCGTCCAGATTGACGGCCTCGATGTAGCCAGTGAGGATTTGCAGGCGGAAGCTGCCCCCGTCGGTGAGCTCTTGGGGCGGGATAATGACGCGGACCAGCATGTAGCCGGCTTGCTGGTACAGCTGCTCCACCCAGAAAGCCAGCGATTACAGATCGTCCGCGGTTACCCGGCGGCCGCGGAAGAGGCTGACCAACTCCTCCGTCGTAGAGGCGAGCTCCGGAAAACCGCCTTCCAAGATGACGTCGCCCAGCAGAACGGTGGTTTCCTCGGCCGCTGTCGGCGCGGCCGGCGACTGGGCCAGCGCAGGAACAGACCCCGCGGATACGCCAATCCCGGCGGCGATACACAGGGCGAGCACTGCCCCGACTCGTTGCAATAGAGCACTTCCTCGGAGTCGTGTCATGCTGCGTGTCGGTGCGACCGGCGACGAGCCCGGCAAGCCCACGGCTGCTGCCCGTCCCAGAACGCACCTCCCCCCCCGCGCATCGATGCACCCTCGCCAAAAATCCACAAGGGTGTCAAACTCAAGTGTCAACCGTCCCGCTTACGTGCTGCTTACACGGGAGTTGCACCGCGATTACACCGCATACTGATCCACATTTTTCTCCGACATCCTGTTTTTGGCAAGAGCTAACCGGAAACCCGGCACAACCAGCTAGCCGCGTCACGGTGACACAAGATCGGGGTAGCCGAGAGCCTGCCGCGGACGGGTGTAGGGAGTGCCGGGGCAAGCGGCGAACAGTGCCGCTATGAAGCGGATCTTAGCGCTTGACGGTGGAGGGCTGCGTGGCGTAATCCCCGCGTCTTTCTTAGCCGAGGTGGAAAGGCGCATCGGGGCGCCGGCCGGCCAGTACTTTGACCTCATCGCCGGCACGTCCACCGGCGGCCTCATCGCCCTGGGGCTCGGTCTTGGCTATAGCGCCCAGGAGATCCTCAGGCTTTACAAGCAGTGGGGGCCGGTGGTCTTTCCCCAACGGCGCGGCCCGCGCTTGCTTCCACCGGGGATGGCGGCGCCCATGTACGACCTGGACAAGCTCGCGCGGGTGTTGCGGGAGGCTTGGGGCGACCGGCGCTTGGGGGAAAGCCGGTCCCGCCTTGTGATCACCGCCTACGATCTTAAGGCCGGCACGACCCACGTCTGGCGCACCGCCCACGTGCCCGCTGCCGAGCACCATGCGGAGACGCCGGTACTGGACGTGGCCTTGTCGACCTCCGCCGCCCCGGTCTACTTCGATCCCTACCGGACCGGCACCGGTCTGGCCATGGTGGACGGCGGCGTCTGGGCCAGCTGCCCCGTCATGGTGGCCGTGGCCGAAGCCATCTGGGAGCTGGGCTGGGACGCCAACGAAATCTTCGTCCTTAGCCTGGGCTGTTCCCACGCACCCGTCGCCGAGACCGGAGGCCGCCAGCTGGGCGGGGGCCTGTTGCAATGGGCGCCGCACCTCGTGCAGCTTTTCCTGAAGGCCCAAGAAGACAGCGCCTTGGCCATGGCCCGCCGGGTCCTGGGGCCAAACCGGGTCGTTCGGATCGACCCTCCGGACCCTACAGGCAACTCCCGCGTCGACGACCCGGCCGACATGGACCGGCTGAGCGACCTGGGGCGCCGGACTGCAGTCGCGACGTATGCCCGCGTCCAGCCGCTCTTTTTTGCCGCCCCGGCAGAGCCTTTCGCCCCGGTGGCCTAGAGACCGGCCAGCCTAACAAGGACCCTGCCAGAGGGTAAAACCGCCCCCTCGACGCCGCTGCCCGTGGCGTCCCGTCCCATCCCACGACAACACGCCACCTTGACAAGGTCAGAAGGCCACCGACAGGCTGGCCTCCAAAGCTTCCGAAGAATACCATTGCGACCATCCCCAGCTCTGCTCTACGGAAAGGGCGACGGGCCCGAACTGTCCCCGCACGCCGATCCCTGCGCCGTGGGCGAAACCGGTATCGAGAGCGCTGCCGCTGGTCGCACCGGCCGCGTAGTAGCCAGACAGCGTCAGGCGCAGCTTCCCGTCCCAAAAGGTGTAAGCCTTGTCCACGTCCTGGCGCACGGACCAGCCGCTGTCGCTGGCCTTGACGCCGTACTCCAGCGACGGCAGTCCGTTGCCTGCGGCAAGGCCAAACATCTCGCTGGTCGGCACCGGTCCCACCAGCGCCAGCTGTCCGCGTACCGTTGTGGTCAGCCCGACGCCGCCGGCCAATGCACGGCGGTACTGCGCGGTCATGTCCAGCTTGGAGAACAAAGGCGTCCCGCCGATCCTTGAGGTGGACACTTTACCCCAGTCGAGCCCGTTGCTGAGCGCCCACTGGATCGACGCCCGGCCGCCGGCAGGGGTATCCTGGCCAACGCTGGCCTGCAGCCGCCACACCCGCAACACATCCCCCGGCATGACCACGTCGAACGCGGGAATGCCGTCGTATTGGTCCGTCACCTCCAAAATGCTGGCCAACGTCGCCTCCCGGCTCTGGCTGAGCTCGGCGAACTCACCCAGCTCCACAGTCACGCGGCGGAAGTCATTGTCCGTGTCCGGGATCAGGGGATGCCCAAAGTTGATATAGGTATAGGAGTGCGAATACGACACCTGCAGCCACCGGTTGCCGGCAGCCAAAGGCACCCGCAGCGACCCGCCCAGCGACCGATTCACATGGCCGCCGGGGACCGCAAACAACGCCCGCACTGGCCCGGACAAGTTGAGCGTCAGCTGCTCACCCAATCCAAACAGTTGGTGGAGCTGCATGCGGGCCGAAACGTTCCAAGGGGCCCCGGGCGTCGAAATCCGGGAGCTGAACTGCAGCGAGCCGTCGAACGGGTCGTGTTCGCCCTCCACCACCAGCACCCCGGCTCCGACGCCGGTGCCGGGCACCAGCGTCGTGCGGACGGTCATACCCGGCGCCCGGCGAGCCAGGCTGATGACACGTTCCAGCTCGGCCGCGGTCAGGCGGGGTCGATGGACAACAGGCCCGAAGACGGTTTCCAGATAGCGGCTGGTATGGGCGGGCAGGCCAGTCACGTCGACGGCCTCAAGGTAGCCGTCGATGACCAGCATGCGCACCGTGCCCCCGTCCTCCACCTCCTGGGGCGGGATCGTCACCCGGGCCAGGAAATAGCCGGCCTGCTGGTACAAGGCCTCCAACGCCTGGGACAGCGCGAACAGCTCGCTGGCGGTTGCCCTGCGTCCACGGAAATGGTCGATCAGCTCGGCCACCTGCACCTGGATCTCGCCGGGAAGATCAGCGAACGCGCCTTCCAGCGCGATGTCGCCCACGATGACGGCCGGTTCCCCGCCTTGCGCCAGGGCGACAGCGCCCGGTCCCAGCGCCAAGCTCCACACGATCGCCAGGATGACGGCCCCAACAGCCCGCTGTTTCCTTGTCACGGCAGCTCCACCCATTCCAGCACGACTTGGTTGCCCTTGACGACAGGCCTGACGCCCAGCGCATTCATCCGGGATTGGATGGACTGCGCCAGGTCGGCGTTGTAGCCGCCCCACAGGATGTAGTCCCACATCAGCGACTGGGCCGTCTCCATGGCCGCGGCCGGGTCATGGAGCAGCTCCTCAAAAAACCGCTGGTGGAGCTCTTGCTGCGAGCGGGCGTAGGCCTCAAGGTCCCGATACAGGAACCACATCTCGTTGGCAAAAACCCGGTTGGCCTCATAGGCCCGCCGCACGTCTGCCGGGAGATCCCGCGCTTCGGACAAAATGCTCCACTCGGGGTTTTCCATCAGGTACCGGTAGAGCTCGACGGGGTCCGAGATGGTGAGGGCGTGCAGCACCTGCTGGCGGGCCAGTTCCTCCACCGACGGCGGGCACCCGCCGGCGCCCAGCGCGCACCCGACGGCTTGGACACCCTCGGCAAACCAATCGACGTTGACGGAAAACCCGAGCTCAACCGAGAGGCCAAACAAGCCGATGGCAAAGCCGGCGCGGACGCGGAACGTAAAGACGCCGTCATCGAGCCCGATGTTGGCCGCAAACTCCTCGGCAAACACGCCGGGGCTGTAGACCGTGGCGCCCACGTCCGCGCTGCCCGCGTCAGAGGAGACGCCCAGCGAGACGCCCGCCTGAGCTCCCGCTCCCGCCTGGGCTCCCTGGACAAAGGCGAATTGCCCCTTCTTGTAGCCGGCAAACACCTGGCCCCTTGCGACAGCCATCACGCCGGCCTCGGCGGCAGCGCTGCCCGTCGCGCCGGCCTGCTGCAGCTGCGACGCCGGCGTGATCGGCGCGCCGGCCAACGGATTTGCCACCGTGCCAACGAAATCGAGGCCCAGCGTGCTGTCGGGGAACGCCACCAGCATGCCAAGGGCGGCGGAACCCAGTGAGTAAGCGGTCATCGGGAAGGGCCAGTAATACCCGCCGTCGGGGCCAGCGAAGCCCTCGACGACCACGTAGTACATCCCCGGGTACTTGCGAAGGAGCCGCTCCTCGATGCGGGCCAGCTCATGCAGGGGCAGGTTGGGCTCGTCGGTCACCCTGTACAGTCCAAAGAGCGGGATGAGGCTGAGTTCCCGCCCGCCGGCCACCAGCCTGGCTGCGAGACCCTTGGCCAGCTGGCCGCTGACCTCATGGTAGGACACAATTCCGGTTTCCGGCATGTAGACGCCGTCAAAGGTTTCCCACCACACCCATTGCGGGTGGATCTCCAGCAGACCCGGCGTGTTGCCCTCGGCGGCAATCCGGTAGTTGGCGGCATCCTCCCCGAGCAGTTCGCCGATGACCTGTAAGTAGATGCCCGGCGGCGGCACGTCCTCAAGCCGGCCAGTACGGCCCTGAAGGTCGACAACGATGACCGCTCCGGGCCGCACGTCGTCGCCGGGGACAACGTTGTGCAATGTCACCGCTCCGGTCGTGAGCCCCGGCGTCCACACGTGATCCCAGCTGCCGCTCAAGGTGCGCCCGCCGTTGCACGTGTAAATGTCCAGGCAGGCCAGGTAATTGCCGTACTGCCCAACGACGGCTGCGATGCTGTAGGTGACCGTGCGCGGCAGAACACGTACGACGTCTTTGGGATCACGCGCGTTGGGAATCACAAGCTGGTAGTTGTACGCCCGTTCCCCGATGGGCACCAGATCGTCTTGCGAGTAGTCACCGACCCTGGCCTTGTTGATGGGCGCCACGTGGCCGTCGGCGTTTCGCAGGCCCACCAGGATGGCGCCGTCGCTGGGCAGGACGCCGCCGTACGGGCCCGGCTCGACGTCCCTCGGGTCGCCGTAGGTGTGAGCGTAGTACCAGGTGCCCCGATCGTGGTATACGGTGCTGCCAAACCGGACGTAGAGCGGCCGCGGCACAATGGTGATGGTGTAATCCGGTTGAATCAGCACGTAATTGGCGACGACGCGCGGGTCGCCATCCAGATCGAACCGGAACTGCCCGTACCGCCCGACTTCGTTTAACAGGTACGGCCAGCCCATCCCGATCTCCACTTCCAGCGGCTGCCCCAGGTTGTGCTCGTCCAGGCCCCACGCTTCCTTAAAGACCACCGTCACGTCGTCGCCCGGCAGGACCCCGGGACGCCCGTCCGAGGTCACGGTTTCGCCGTACAGATCGCGGGGGCGGATGACGCTGCCGTAAACCCACTCGATGCGGAAAGGCGCTGTCAGGTACAGCGGCCGGGGAGCCACCTCCAGCCGGCCAAAAACGTTGCCCTGCAGCACGAAGTTGGCGGCGTCACTGCCCACCAAGGCCGGCGCGCTCGCGTCCGCGAGGCTGACGTAGTACGTGCCCGCGGGGATGCGGCTCACAGGGTCCGCCCAGAGGTCGTCCACGTTATACCGGAAACCGTCTGGGCTGCTGATGACCAGGCTGTTGAGTGCCAGATTCGCTCCGGCAAAGAGCGCATCGTAGCCGCCGAAGTTGAGCACGGGCTGGATGGCGCCGGCCCGCAGCGGGTCGCCATAGGTCAATGTCTCGTTGTGAAACGTGACCGTGACCGGCCTAGGCTCGATGACCAGCGCCCCCACCACCCGGTCGCCGGCGATGGTGTAGTTCCTTGCGGCCCGGCCTTCCAGCACCACCTGCCAGGCATACGTCCCGGCTGCGAGAAGCCCTTGGCTGCTCCACCGCAGATCCGGGAGCAGCACCGAGTAGCGGGCGTCGTCGCCGGGCAACAGCCCCCGCAGTTCCTGGACGCGTACCGAGAAAGCCCTTTCGTCCGCGTCGCTAGGGCCGTAGTCGGCTTCCAATGTGCCAAAGGTGTAGCGGGTGCCACTCAGCGCGTGGCCGTTGTACAGCAGTTGGGCGCTGATCTGCAGGATCCGCGGCGTGACGGTGAGCATCCCTTGCTGAGAACCGACATGCTCGACCACGTAATTGCGGGCGTGCGTCCCCTCGAGGGATTCAATGGCCAGCGGATACCGGGCGTCGGCGTCCAGATACGGCACGGGATACGCGTCGCGGCGGTACACGACGACCGGGCCGGCCTTGATGGAATCGCCCGGAAGAATGTCGTCCGCAAAGAGTGCGGCCTCGCCCAAGTAGCCGCGGTCGTTGCCGTACTCGACGGTCCAGTCGTTGGTGATGTAGCGGACCGGCCTCGGGTTGATCACGATGGTGGCCCCTGCGTGCCCCGACGAAGCCAACGTGTAGTTGGGGGCGTCGAGCTCGGCCACCTCGATCCGGTACGTGCCGACCGGCGTCCGCTCCGTCAAAATCTGGGAACCGGCTCCCTGGTACACGCGGAACGTGACGTTGCCCTGGATGTCGTACCCGGCGACCCCGCCGTTGCTGATATACACGGGCACCGCGACCGGATCCCCGTACCGGCGCGTCGAGTCCAAAACCGCGAGCGTCACCGGCCGCTTGAGCACCACCAACGTGCCCGGCGTCTGGTCCTCCACGGCCGCCAGCCGGTACTTGGCCGCCGCCGGGCCGTCGAGCATAAACATGACCACCGCGCCCGCGTATGTCCCCGCCGGACCGGTGCTGTACCTCAGGCTCCCGTTTTCGAGCCGCGCGATGCGCACCCGCACCTGGTCGGCCGGCAGCACCAGGTACTGTTGCGGCACGTCGTACCATTGGGCTGCCAGATCATCGCCAAAGGTGGCGATCACATCGATCCCGATCCTAAGCGTCTTTGGCTCGACCTTGATCGTCCCGGCGTAAGGGTCCAGCTCGTAGTTGCCCACGCTGGCGCCTGCCGGCAAGCCAGGAAAGCGAACGATAAACTCGCCGACGCCCTGTGTAAACCGCCGGTTAGCGAGGATGTCGCCACCGCTGGCTGTCAGCACCACTAAACCGGCGGGGTCGACGGTGACGTCGTCGCCTGACAACAGTCCCTCCAGCCGGAGCGTGGGCACGTAATAGTCGCCGTACTCCAACACTGGATTCTCGATCACAACCCGCAACGGCCTCGCCTGCACGATCAGCTGGAGGTTGAGAGCGGCGATGGTCTCACGGGTCAATTGGTAGTTGTGGCTTGCAGCCCCGGTCAGCGGATCCCAGGCGGCCAGCGCGTCGTTGTACCGAATCCGGTACGTCCCCACGGGGATGTCCAGGTCCGACGTCGCCCACCCGGACGTGCGCACGAGCCTGAGGTGGTCGGCCTTGAGAGCAACGTCGTCCCCCTCCAGCACGCCGACCAGCCCGGGCAAAGGGTACGTGCCCAGTGCCCTGCCGCCCGCCGTGTCGCCGTACACAAACCGGATCGGCGTCGTATCCAACGTGAGCGGTTTCGGCGTGATGGTCAACCAGCCGTGGCTGCCGGACGAGGCCAGCTCGTAGTTTCCGGCATCGTCGCCCTCCAACCCCTCAATCCACATCTCGTACCGGCCCGCGTCAGTCTTGGCGGTCAGCGGCCCGCCGCCCGGCAAGTCCACAAAGACGACGCCCCGGACGTCGTCGCCGGGCAGGACGCCGGTGAGAACCGCCTGAGGCTCCGCGAGGGCGCCGTAGGTGGTGGTCAAGCTAGGAACGGACCAATTCAGCGTCTTTCTTGAGATCTCCAGCACGCCGTCAGTCCCGGCACCCAGCTCGTAGTTGCGCGCGTCCGCGCCCTCCAAGCCGATCACAGTTATCCGGTAAGTGCCGACCGGCACCCGCGCGTCGTTGGCGAAGGAAAGGCCCGGGTCCTTGTCGCTCGCGAGCCGAACCACGACCTGAACGTCGTCGCGCCCCTCCGCCGAAAGGACGTTGCTGAGCTCAATGGCCGGCAGGGTCGTCTCGCCGTACGTGCGCCCACCTGAACCTACCTCGTAGGTGATGGGCCTCCTGGCGATGACCAGATTCCCGCGCAGCGGCTCGGTGAGATCAAACGCGTAGTTGCTGGCCTTCTCGCCGATGATGCCGGTGACGGTATACGTGTACATCCCTGCGCCGGTGCGCAGCGGCAGCCCAAAACCGTCGCCGGCGATGCGATAGTCTGCTTCCCACTGGATGCCGCCGGTTTCGAGCCAGCCCACGGGGATCAGCTGGTCGGGCTCGGCGTTGCCGTCGCCGTCCCGATCGATGGCGGCTACGTTGCGCAGCCGGATCAGCGGCTGCGGCGAACCGTAGGTGTAAGTAGGATTGAGGATCGATAGTCAGCGGCCGGGGATTGATCACGAGCGGCACCACGGGCCCCGTCTTCGCAAAGCGCTCGCCGCCCGTCAGGTCGATCCAGTACCCAAAGTACGTTAGATCCGGATGCTCTTCCTCATCCCACAGGCCCCCACCGTCCTCGCGGGCGGCTCCGCCTTCCCCCGCCTCGACGGCCAAAAGCAGATTCGCCAGGGTCAGGGCATCAACGACCCGCAGCCCCAGGTATGTTGCCTGCACGTCCGCCCGGGCGCCGGGCCCCGAGACGATGATGGAGCCTGAGGGCAGCAGCTTGCTAAAGCTCTCGCCGCCGGGCTCCGGGCCGCTACGGGCCCTCCAATAGTCCGCGACGCTCAGCAGCCGGTCGCCGAGGCCGCGCTGATCGGGATCGTCGTCGCCGTAGTAGCGCTCAAACGGGCGGTCGCTGCCCAGCACCAGGCGCACGGCGTCGTACGGGTCATCGGGAGTGCCGCGGCCGCCCCTACCAAACCTGGTCACGACACCGTTTTCGACAAACATCACGTAGCCGCCAAGCAGGCGGTCGGTCTGCTCGGTTTCCCATGTGACGCTGCTTCCCCTAAGCTGGGCGACGCCCGCGGTCTGCAGGATCGTGCGCAGGTTTCCGCTGAGCGTAATGGCACCGCTGGCGAAAATGTCTCCGCGCACGACGATGGCGCCCTGCTCATAACCTCGAGCAGCCTTGTCGATCGTTGACGCCAGCCCGCAACAGATTGCCGATGTCGCTGCGCCCTGCGGCTTGGGTCAAGCTCTCGACGATACGCGTCTCGTACGGGTCGTCAAAGCCAGACTTTTCTTGGCGCCGATCGCGTTGGCGGTCAGGACAAATGTGCCTCCGGCGCCGAGGCGCATGTTGGGAAAGTACATGTCTACGGTGCTCCCGGCGATGTCCACAAAGCCGCCGGGTCCGCCGGACGGCTGGGGGCTCGCGTCCACCGCTCCATCGACCTTCACCAGTCCGCCCGGACCGCCGTCAAAGATGATCTTGCCTTCGCGCCCCGTCGCGCTGCGGGCATCCACCTCACCTGGCATGTTGATGGCTTCCCGGAAAGCCTGGTAGACGGTGGCTGCCTTCAGCTGCACCAGGCCCCCGTCAGCGGAGATGGTCCCGGTATTGGTGAGCAAAGGATCGTAGCCCGGTGCCTCGGCGGGCAGCAGCACCTGCAGAAACCCTTCGCCCGTCAAATCCAGGGTGGCTCTGGATGCAGAACCCAACGCGACCCGTCCCAAATTGGCCGTGATGGTCCCGGCGTTGACCACTCGGCTGCCTAACAGGAGCACATCCTGGGCGGTGATAAGGCCTTCGTTGACGACGGCGGCCGGGGGATCGCCGGGTTGAGCCGCAAACTCGAGCAAATGGGCGCCGTCGTAAAAGGCTGCCGCGTTGGCCGCCCGCAGCGTCGCCGCCGCAAAGGCGCCGCCGGTGTCGATTACGCCCGTGGCGGTAATGGTGATGCCGTAGGGGTTGATCAGGTAAACGGAACCGTCGGCCTGGAGGGTGCCGTCCAACCAGGAGGGCGATGCGCCCCTCACGATGTTGAGCACCGCCGCATTGGGGTTTTGCCTGAAGACGACCATATGGTCTTCGGCGATGTCAAAACCGGCCCACTCGATGACCGCCCGATCGCTCGCCTGGGTGATGGTCAACTGCGACGGGCCATCATCGACGGACCCGATGACAGCGTCGCCGAGTTTGACATCGCCGCCTACAGGGAGAGGCGCCGCCCCCGCCGAGGGGCTGATCAACGACCACGCAGCCAGTGCGAGCACGACGGCGGCTCGCAATGCCCGGGAAAGATTCCATCCGGGCTCATGCCAGGACGCCGAGGCGCGATGAGACACACGTGCCACCTCCACACAGCCCTCACGACACGAGTACCGCGACCACCGCTGCGGCCGCACCGGCTGTGGGTACCACGCCTAAGGCGCACCATGCCCCACGACCCCGATGGTAGCGGCAATGCTTCGTCAGCGTATGGATGCGAAATTTTTCGGGAGGCTGCAAATCCAGGACCAACAGACCGCCGAGGCTCACGGGCTTGGGGGCGGGGGTTCGTGAACCGCTGATGGCAGCCGTTTCCATTATAGCCAACAGCCATGAAAAGGACAAGCGGTGAGCCCGGTTCCCAGGCCCATTTCGCGGCGGTAGCCTGGACCCGGGAACCGGGAGTTGGGGAAATAGTCTGCGGCGCCTCGCGTCAGGTCATCAAGACAGGCAAACGGCCTCAGAAGGCTCCCGGCTCGATGGTGATCACGTCGGGTTGGCCAAAATCGGCAGCGTACGCCACCTGCAGCATGGCAGGCCCGGAGAGCGGCACCGGTTGGCCCGCTTCGTCGGCCATGGGTACGCCCCTCAGGATCACCTGCACGCCCGCCCCGTCCGGGTCGACGCCGGCAAAGACGACGACTTCCCCAGGCCCCAGCACCACGGTGGTCACGATGGCCTCCGGTCGCCACTGCAGCCGAAGGAAATAGTTGCCCAGCTGGAGCCCGGCGATGACCATCTGTTCCCGTTCCGCGTCGGTCGGATCTTCCGATGTGCTCCAGACCACGTTGATATACATGAGGCGCTCGGTGCTGGCACCAAGGATGTAGTAAACCGACGCGGGCCCCGGCCCCGGCGGCAGGCTGGGCACCGTCACCGCCAGCACCAGCGTCCCCTGCTCCAAGTTCAAAAGGCTTTCGATCTCATCCTCGCCGACGCCAAAGTCCCGCCGGATGGCCTGCCGCACTTCCTCAGCCGTCATGCCAAAGCGCACCGACCGGAAACCCGCAACCCGGTGGTACACATCCACCGGCGCCTCCGACAGCAACTCAGGCAGCACAGGCGGCAGCGCGTCGCCGCTCGACTGCGCCTCGACCGCCTCGCCCCACCCGCCAGCCAACACGGCGACCATGACCAAGTACAGGAAAACGTGCCTCATTGGCTCCACAACCCTTCCCCGGACGGGGACCGTTAAAAGGACCCCGGCTCGATGATGACTACATCCTGCTCCATCAACGACGCCGTGTAGCTCACCTGCAGCACCGCCGGCCCGGACAGCAACCGCACAGCCCCTCCCGCGTCCGTCACCGTCACCCCTCGCATCATCACCTGCACCGCGGCGCCCGCGGCCAAGCTCCCCACCAGCGCCATCACGACCATCCAACCGGCCAAAAGTCGCCGCATCAATCGAAAGCCCCCGCGCCGCCGTCAGAATGACCCTTCGGGCAAAGCGAACACATCGTGCTCCTCAGGGCGGGCTGTCAAGGCCACCCGCAGCCGCGCCGGCCCCCCTTCCACCGGCCGGTGTTCAACGGTTCCTTCCGGCAATGTGATCACATCCAGCGGCACGCCGTCCGCGATGACTTCCACCCGCCTACCCGCCGTGTCGCTGCCGGAAAACAGCAACACCGTGTTGGGACCGAGCAAAAGGCCGCGGAAAAGCTCAAACGGGTCCCAGGCGTACCGGAGCAGTTGGGTCACGTATGCCTTGCCCAGCTCCAGGATGGCGTGCCGCTGCTCGGGCGTCGCGTCCCCATCCACGTACCAGTTGAGGTTGATACCGATCAGCCGCTTTGAGGTGGCCCCAAACACATAGGTGATGGAGGCGGGCCCAAAGATCGGGCCGTCAGGAAACGGCGCCAACCGCTCCAGGGCTACGCCCAAGAGGGTTATGCCTTGAACCGGATCCTCGCCCCATGCCCGCGGAGCGCCCGGGTACTTATCGGCCGCCAAGGCTTCCACCTCGTCCATCGCCATGCCCAAGGAAACCCCGTCGAAGCCCAACACCTCCGCCTCCACAAAGCTCATCACGTACGTCTCCGGCTGGCCCGTCATGGAAACCTCCAGCGCCCCGGCGGGCCGCACGAGCCCCAACACCGCCAGACACCCCGAAACCAGCGCCATAACCAGCGCCGCCGGAAGACTGCTCCGTCTCCTCATGGCTTTTCGTCCTGCTCCTTGCCCGTCGGCGATTACTGATACTTCCACTTAAACGCGGCCTGCCCGTTCTCGTTCATGACCAGCTCCAACCCGAGCGCGTCCATCTCCCGCTGCATTTCCTGGAGAACGGGGCTCCCGGGCTGGTACCCCTGCATGGCATTTTCCATCAAGCGCTGGGCATACAACATCGCCTGGCCACCCTGGCCGCTCCTAAGCAGCTGGAAGAAATGCGACCGGGCGGTGTGCTGGGCCTTGAGGTACTCATCGAGTTGGCTCTGAAGCGCATCCATGCGGTTGACCAAATCCCGGCTCGTTTGCCAGGCTTGCCGCAGGTCGGGCGGGAGCGACTCCGGCCTCAACAGGGCCCATTCCGCATTCTCAGCAAGATATTCGAACCGCACCACCGGGTCCCGGATTTCCATGGCTGTCCGCAGTTGCGCCACCGCGAGCTCCTCCACGCTCGGCGGGCATCCTCCCATTCCGAGCCCACAGCCGAGTGCCTCGAAGCCGCGTTTCACCTCGTCGAAGTCGATCCGGACGTAGTCGGCGGTCTGGAAGCCGATACCGAACGCAGCCATCCAAGAGAAGCCGATAATCAGGTCTCCGTCATCGAGGTCGATAGTCAGCCTCGGCATCTCGATGGCGACCACGGCGCCAGTCACCAGCGAAATGCTCCCGTCGAAGCGCACCGGCCCATCCCCGATCCCGAATGACGTGCCCAGTTCGGCCCACTGCCCGGCCGTCACCCCGCCCAAGCCAAGCTGGAGCTTGCCGTCTTGATACCCAAAGCCGTACTTGACCCGCGCTCCCGCGTAGATCCCTACGTCGGCCCGCAAGTCGGCGGGGAGCCCGAAGAGGTAGTTGAAGTCGACGCCCGTTCCCGCACTGGTACCCACGACCGCGGACATTTGCCCCGTGATGCCCGAGGGGCCAGCCTTCGAATACAGCAAGAACTCCGCTTGCACCCCGGCCCGTACGTCGCCCCAGTCGAAATCGTAGACGATCTCCTGGCCCTGGGTGGCGTACAGCCTGATGTTGGTGAAAGTCACACCGTACTCCAACAGGACGGTAGCGTAGGTCCTCGCGGTCGCGTCCGCGGATAGCGCGACTTCGTAGTTCACGCCGTATCCCAGTTTGGGATCATCCAGGCCCAGCGCCACGTCGCGGAACACGGCACTGGTGCCGGCCCGCTGGGGCACGTACCAACGCCGGTTGTCTTCCTCGGCCCGTTGCTGCAGCTCGTCCCCGGACGTCAACTGCGCCGGCCGCCCGCCGGGGCCGACGAGCCAGATTTCCCCGGACTCGGTCTGCTCCAGCCCAACCGGCTCCGGTGCCACCGAATCCAATCCCAAGCTGGAATCGGGGAAAACCGTCAAACGACCGACATACGCCGCTTCCACGGGGAAGGGGATCAAGTAGTTGGCTGCGGGCCCCCCAAAGCCCTCGACCCACAGCTCATAGACGCCCGGGACCCGGATCGCCGCCTCCGGTGCGATACGGAACAGACAGCGTTCCCCTGGCCGGCACTGCCCCTCGCCACGCCGCAAGTACGCCCCGATGATGGCTTCGGCGGGCAAGACCTGGCCTGCCGCGTAGAGATGAACGCCAGGCCCGGCGATGAGATCGCCGTACTCTGGATGGCTCGAGAGCCACCCGGTTTCCGGCATGTACACGGCCGGGAACGTCATCCAAAAGACCCACATGGGCACGATCTGGAGCAGGCCAGGGCGATTGTCCTCTGGGGCGATGACATAATTGGCCGCGTCCGCACCCTCAAGGCCCGACAGCACTTGCCAGTAGAAGCCCGGAGGCGGCACATCCTCGACGCGGCCCACATGGCCTTCGAAGTCTACCAGTACGATCTCGCCCGGCACCACATCGTCGCCCGGCACTAACCCGACCAGCACCACATCGCCGGTGATCTTGCCGGGCACCCACACGTTGGAGTAGTCGTACCAGCCGGTCAACCACGGGCCGTTGGACCGCCGGCCGCCGTTGCAGGTGATCGGGTCGTCGCAGGGCAGGAAATTGCCGTACTGCCCGATGGAATCGGAGATGATGTACCGGAGCGGCCGGGGATCGACCCGGATGACGGCATTGTCGCCGAAATCCATGCGCAAGCTGTACTTGTACGCATCGGGGCCCGTGAGTTCCAGGCCGACGGCGTAGTCGCCCGTCTTCAGCTCGGAAAACGGCTTCAAGTTCCCTTCCGCGTCCCGGAACAAAATCTCGCAGCAGTCGTCCCAGCTCAACACGCCGCCGTACTCGCCCGCAAGCACCGGCATGTCGAAACCGTACATGTGGTGCAGGTATGTCACGCCGTCTTCCACCGTGATGGACCGGAACCCGATCTCCAGCGGCCTCGGCACGATGGTCAAGTTGTACGCCGGTTGTTCGACCAGCACGTAGTTGAAGGCGTCCAGCCCGCGCAGCTCAAAGATGATGGGCCCATACGTGCCCGGCACGTTGTCGGCCCGCCCGGGGTTAAACCGGCCTGTGGCATCCAGGCGCAAGGCTCCGTCCGTATGCAGGTGGACGTCATCTCCCGGCAAAAAGGCGGGCTGGCCGTTGGGGCCCACCACTGCACCGGCGAGTGACCCGACCTCCAACCGGGTTCCATAAACCCACGTCGTCTGCTCAGGGGCCAAGATCCTCACCGGCCGCGGATCCACCGTGAATCCGCCGGACACCGCATGGGCGAGGGCGAAGTTGCCCGCGTCCGCTCCCAAGAACGGCAGCTCCGGATCCAGCAGACGGATGGCGAAATAGCCGGCGAACGGCGTCCTCACGTTCAACTCCTCGTCGTAGGAAACCCGGAAGTCGCCGTGCCAAATCTCCAGCGGCGCGAGCCGCAAGTCCGCGCCGGCAAAAAAGTCGTCGTAGTCGCCTTCGATGTCGATCACCGGTCGGACGGCGTCGGCGGTCATCATGTCGCCATAGGTCAGCGGGCGGGTTTCGAACGTCACCGTTATCCGGCGGGCCTGAATAGTGATGGTGCGCGCCAGGTCTCGCGTTTCAAGCTTGTAGTTTCCCGCGGCCGGGCCCTGGAGCAGGAGCTCCCAAGTATACGTGCCCGTATTGAGGTAGCCCTGGGTGCTCAAGGACGCAGCCAAGTGCACGGGATGGAAGGTTGCCAACCACACATCGTCGTCGGCCAGCAGGCCCGTCGCCCGGCCGGTGGGGACGCGGTAGTCCAGCGCAAACGCCGACTCGGGCTGGCCGTGGATGACCCCGTAGAGCCATTCCAGTTCGCCGAACTTGTATGTGCCCGTCCCAAGCCCAGTGATGGCGTGGCCGAAATAGAGCAGCTTCAAGTCCTCAACGGCGACCGGGCGCTGCTCCACAAACAGGGATCCCCGGTACGAATTTTCGTGGTCCAGGACGTAGTTGGCCTTGTGCTCGCCCTCAAGCCCTATGAGGATCAACTCGTACACTTGGCCTGACACGGCGGTCGCCGGCAAGTACTTGGGATATTGCTCCCGGTTGACCACGACCACCTTGCCGGCGCGCACGTCGTCGCCCGGCAAAATGGCGTTGGCCGGGAATACGACGGTGCCCAGCTGCCTGTCCTCGTCGCCGTAGGTGATGGTGCCGCCCTGCAGGGTATAGACAATCGGCCGCGGGTTGATGGTCACCGTCCCCCACGTGCTGCCCTCCAAGTCCAGCTCGTAGTTGGGATCACCGTGGCCGCCTACCATGATGGTGTAGGAGCCCACGGGCGTCCGCTCACCCAGCCTGGTGTCGAGCTGCACCACCTTAAACCAGATACCGGCCAAGCTGGTTTCTCCGTAGGCCGCGTTGTGGAGGGTGTATCCGACCGAGACCGGATCCCCGTAAGTGCGCTGGAAGTCGGGGATGGTGACCGTGACCGTGCGTTTCAAAATCTCCAGCGTACCGAGGGAGGGCGAGGCCGGCAGCGTGAAGTTGTCCTTTTCGGGACCTAGGAGCTCCGTGATGACGTAGACGTGGCCCGGTCCCACTCCCGGTTTCGGAACGGGGGTGCCGTCCACCAAGCGGACCTCAACCCGGATCTGGAGTCCCTCATAGCCCGGGGCGTCGAAGATCAATTCGTCGCCGTAAACGGCGGTCAAGTGAGGAGTGTAGTTGGTCAACGGCAGCGGCTCGACGTACAGCAAGTCGGCGCTGCTGCCGTCATGGTCCAGGACGTAATTGGCTGCGGCCTCGCCCGACAGCGCCCCGAGACGGATCCGGTATGTCCCGACCGGCAGGCGAGCGCCCCAGCGAAACGCAGCACCGTCGCTTTCCCGCACAAAGACGATGTCGTCCAACGCCGCCCGGACATCGTCCTTGCTCGTCCCGGTGCCGGCGATCTCACCCTCGCGCAGTTGGTAGGCCACGTGAAAATCGGACGTGTACACGACGGCGCCAGCCGGGCCAGCGGTTTGATAGGTGATGGGCTTGGGCTCAACGATTAGCGGCACCGGGACGATTTGCTCATCGGGCAGGACATAGTTGCCGGCCAGCGCGCCGGTCAACGGGCTGCCGCTCGCGTTTGCAGCCCTGACGATCAGATATGGCCCAGCGGGAACGTCCACGCCGGGGGCGTAGTTGTAGTCCGGGTCCCTCTCGAGCTCAAAGTAGTCAGGATTCAGGGCAACGCCCCATTCATCGCCGGGCAACACGCCCACCAGGCGCGGCAGCGGCAACTGCCCGAGCTGCCGCCCGCTGGTGTCCCCGTAGACGATGCGGATCAGGTCCGCGTCGAGAACGATCTCGAGCGGGGCCACCTCCAGCCGGCCAGCCTGGCTGCCGGCCATGATGGGCGCGTAATTGCCGGCCAAATCGCCGGTCAGGCCGACCACGACGATCCGGTAAACACCGGCGGGCGTCCTGTCACCCAAGGCCACCGGCTGGTCCAGGTTGAGCTCCAACAGCCCGATCACCGGCCGGACGTCGTCCTCATCCTCTGGCAACACGCCAAACAAGGTCGCCGGGCCCACATCGGCCTTGGTGCCGTAGGTACTGGACGCGTTGGGGACTGACCACGTGATCTCCTTGGGCTTGACGGCCAGCCGGCCGTCGGTGCCGCCGCTCAGCACATAGTTGCCCGCGGCGTCGCCCTCCAGCTCCAGACGCACAACCTTGAATGAATAGGTGCCGACCGGCAACCGGGCGTCGTTTTCCACCGGCTCGCCATCGGCAAAGAGTTGCAACACAGGCCGTACGGACAAGTCGTTCTCGTGCCACGGCGCCAAGCCGCTCAATTGATAGACAGGCAGGCCGGTCTCGCCGTAAAACCGGTCCAACTCATCGACCCAATAAGTGACCGGCTTCGGATCGATGGTCACGCTGCCGGCGAAGGTCTGGTCAGGAGCGAGCCGGTAGTTGCCGGCCCCATCCCCCGTCAGTCCCGTAACGGTATAGCTGTACTCGCCCGCGTCGAGGCGCGCCGAGAGCCGGAAGCCACTGGCGGTGCTCTCGAACACGACCGCCTGGGGCATCCCGCCCAGCCGAATCAGCTCGCCGGTGGGTACGACCGACTGCAAGTCGTCCTCGAGGACGTTCTCAAGGGCGAAGAGGGTGGAGGGATCGCTATAGAAGTACCTCGGATCAGTCTCAAACCTGACGGTGACCGTGCGGGGCTCGATCACGACAGGTACCCGCGCTCCGTCTCCCTTGCCGTCCCCATTCGCATCGGGGCCCGTCAGATCGATCCAGTAGCCGCCCAGTGCGCCGCTGACCCAATAATCCTTTAGTACCTCGGTCCCCAGCTCCTGGTCGTACTCCTCCCGCGTCTCGATCTCGACCGGCTTGAAAGCGAAGCTGCCCGTAATCTCGAGGACGAGATAGTACGGTTCTCCGCCGGGCGTCGTCACGGGCGCTTTCACGTCCGGCCCGCTTACGACCCGGAACGATCCCGGCGCGAACACTTCCTCCAAGGGAATGGCGCCGTCAGGGGTGGCGACCATCACCGGCTGGCCGCTTAACACGACGCCCTGGCCAGCTTGAGCTTTGCTGTGCTCCGCCAGGACCAACAGGAGACCCTCGTCCTCCAGAGCGGGGATGTCGGGATTCGCGTCGCCGTATTCGCGCCTGGCCGGAACAATGCTGCCCAAGATCAACCGGGTAGCGTCCACGACGCCGCCGCGGCCGATGCGAGTGAGAACGCCCGCCTCTTCAAACTTGAGGATCGCTCCGCTGTTGAGCTGTCCGGTGCTCGTGATGCCGTACTGCACCAGGTTGTGGGTCTTCTCCGCCGTCCAAACGACCCGGCTCCCCTTCAGCGTGAGCGCCCCGCTCCAAACCCTCACCCGCAGATGGCCATCCAAGACGATGTCCCCGTCCGCCTCGACGTCCGCGTAGATGTCGATAAAGGCCGGGTCGTCCTCGGGCGCCAGGTAATTGGGCACCCCTTCCTCGATGATAGCCGTCAGCCCGGCGCCCCGAAACCCGCGGGGCAATTCGATCCTGTCCACCTGGAGGCCCAGGCTGGCCTCGCCGCCCAACGCTTTGAGGGTCAGGTGTCCGTTGAGGCCGGCAAATCGCGCCTCAAAAGTCTCATAACCAAGGACCACTCCCGTCGAGATGAGCGCCCTGCGTCCGTCGAGGTCGATCCCGGACACGGGCGGCACGTTCACCACCAGGGTCCAGTTGCTGTTGTAGGTTTGGAACAAGCCGCCGAGCTCGATGGTGGTACCGGCCCGGAGTTCCACATCCCCGGCCTTTCCGCTGCCGGCCAGAATTGCTCCTTCCTCGAGCTTCAATCCGCTGTACCATTCTAGCCTGTCGTTGGCGTGCAGCCGCACGTTGACCCCGGCGCGGAGCAGGTCGCCGATGTCGCTGCGGCCGGAGCCGGGTTGGCCATCGTATGTCTGGCCACGTTCGAAGATTAACGTCCAGAGCGCAGAGGGTACGAAACCGTCGGGGGTCCCTTCGGGAGCGACGGCGATGTAGTCGGCAGCCAGCTCCAGCAGCCCGCCCTCGCCCAGGCGCACCTGGTGCTCGCCGTCTCGGGAAAACTCCAGGTCGACCTTGCTGCCCTCGATGCGGATGTGCCCGCCCGGGGCGCCCTCCTCGTCCGGACTCACGTCCAGCTGACCGGTAATCGTGATGGGATTGCCTTCGCCGGTGGTGAAAACAATCCGTCCGTTCTCCCCCGCGACGCTCCTGGCCGAAATCGTTCCTGGCATGTTGATGGCCTGCCGGACGGCCTTGTACGCGGCCGACGCCTCCAGGAGCACCAAGCCCCCTGGAGCACTGATGCTGCCCGTATTGCTGACCAGGGGAATTGGATCGGAGTCATCATCCTCGTTCTCCCGGATGTTTACCGGTGCAAGCACCTGCAGGAAACCGTCCCCCGTCAGGTCCAGCGTCGCCGCCGAACCCGACGCCAGCGCCACGCGGCCCAGCCGGGCGACGACGATCTCGTTGTTGTTTTCCACCCGCGTACCTAAGAGGACCGCGTCGCGGGCGCTGATCTTGCCTTGGTTGACGACCGCCGCCTCCGGATCGCCCTGTCCCGAGGCAAACGCCAGGGTAGGCTCCCCCGCCCGAAACGCCGCTTCCGCTTCCTCCGCAAGCCGCAGCGTCGATGCGGCGAACATGCCGCCCGTATCGATGACGCCGGTTTCCGTGATGGTGATACCGAAAGGATTGACGAGGAAGATCGATCCAGTGGCCGTCAACGTCCCCGCCAACGTCGACCCAGACCCGCCTTGCACGATGTTGAGCGTGGCCGCCTGGGAGCCCGCTTCCTGGACAAAGTTGACTTGCGCATCTTTGCCGATGTTGAACGAACCCCATCGGATGACGGTGCGCTCTTCGGTTTCCGGCTGGCGGATGGTCATCACTTGCTTGTTCGCGTCAGAGTCAAAGACAGTCCCGATAGTGATCGGAGACCCATCATCAAGGACGTAGTTGTCGGGCAGCTCCCACGGGCCGGGCGCCTGCCCCAAAGCGGCGGGCGCGGCCCCAAGGCAAACGGCTACGGCCACCGCGGCAACGAGATACTGCAACCGGCGCGTCATCAAAAGACCACCTCCACGCCAGCTTCAAGCGCACTCCCCGCAAAAGTCCCTGACGTCCCGTGGTTCAGCTCCAGCCTCACCCGCACGTCGCCCACTTGCCCGCTGACGGCCACCCCGGAGGCCGACGCCGTCATCGAGCCGCTCGAGCCCCAGCCTTGAGACGCACCGGACGCTAGAAACACCGACACATTTCCGCGCAGCCGCTGCCCAAACAGCGAAAACCCACGGTCCAGCTGCTGTCGCAGCGTCCACCCGTGGTGGCCGCCGCCGATGCTCGGCACGCCGCCGGGCAGGCCGCTGTTCCCCCCGCCGCCGAACAGCTCGCTGTTGGGCAACGGCCCGGCCGCGGTGAACTGGCCGCGCAGCGTCGAGGTGAGCGTAAAGCCCGCCCCTAAGGGCTTCCGCCACTGGGCCGTAAACAGCACCCGGTGAAAGTCAAGGTTCATGTTGGGGTTGGAAAAGGGCACGCCCGTCTTGGCCACGTCCTCCCGGCTCCGGGAGAGCCCCGACAGCCCCTGGCTCAGCTCCAAGGACAAAGACACCGATCCGCCGTCCGCCGCGTCCCGCCGCAGGCTCCCGCCCAGCCGCAACACCGTGAGGCCATCACGGGTCAGTTCTGCGGCAAAATCCGGCGCGTCCAGGACCTGGTCCGTCCGCTCCAAGGTCGCCGACACCCGCACCTCGCTGGCCTGCGTCAGTTCCAGAGGCTTGCTCACCTGCACCGATACCCGCCGCAAGCTGTTGCGGGTATCCGGGATGAGCCAGATGGGCGAGGGCATATAGGCCTCCGAGGCTGAAACGCCGACCTGCAGCATGAACCCGTCCGCATCCATCGGCCACCGCACCGTGGCGCCCCCGGACAAGCTCCGGTCCCGTTGCCCCGGTTGGGGAAAAAGGGTCGAAAAAGGGGCGGAGAAGTTGAGCGAGATCTGTTCGCCGTAGCCCAAAGGCTGGTGAAAGTGCAGCGACGCCGCAGCGCTCCACTGGGGAGTGGGTACTGACAACATGGACGAAAAATTGAGGGAACCGTCGTAGGCCTCCCGCTCGCCCTCCACCACCAGCACCGCCGCCCCAACGCCTTGCCCCGGCACCAATGTCGCCCGGACCGTCATTCCCGGCGCTTGCCGAGCCAGGCTCATCGCGCGCTCGTACTCGGCAAACGTCAGCCGCGGCCGGTCAACCAGGCGCTCCAATAGCCGTTCCAGGTAGCGCCGGCTCTTGGCCGGCACCGCGTCCAGATTGACCGCCTCGATGTATCCATCCACCACCAGCAGGCGGAAGGGGCCGCCGTCCACCACTTCCTGGGGCGGGATGGTGACCCGCACCAGCATGTATCCGGCCTGCTGGTACAGCTGCTCAATCAAAAGGGCAAGGGCCTCAAGCTCCCCGGCGGTGGTGCGCCGGCCCCTGAAAAACTCGGTGATGTCCCGGGTGATGTCCGCGAGCTCTGTGAAGCCGCCCTCAACGATAACCTCATCGACGACGACACTCAAGTCTGACGATTCCGGGGCTAGGGCGCCCGCACCCGCTGGGCCCTGGGGCAACGACTGGGAAGAAGCCGGCGGGGACAAAGCGGAGAGGACAACCGCCAACGTTACCGCGTACACCGCCACGCGCCCGAGAGCGCGCGAGTACGCCTTCATTCCAGACATGCTTCAGTTCCGGCGCGCCGGGACGCGGGCCAAAACCAGGGAGGTGCCCCCCGGGGCCCGAGGCGCACCTCCCTCCCTTGCGGCGATTGAGATGCGTCCTCGTTGGTCACATGGTCTTGTGTTTCACTTCTTTATTCTAAGGTGACCAACGCGCGCTTACACAACGCTTGCGCGGGAGTTACACAGCCCGCACACCGCGCTTACACGGCGCCAACACAAGCACAAAGGCCTGCGGCCCGTCTACGAACGACCGGGCCGGTGGGGCGGGGGCGGCGGACGAGCTCAAAACGCCCCGGGCTCAATGGTCACCACATCCGGGTCACCAAAGCGTGCCGAATAGGAGACCTGGAGCACGGCCGGACCGGACAACGGCACCGGGTTGCCCTCTTCGTCCACCATGGGCACGCCCAGCATGATCACCTGCACACCGGCTTCGTTGGGATCCACCCCGGCAAAGGCCACGACTTCACCCGGGTTGATGGAAATGTTGCTCACGGCTCCATCGGGTTTCCACCGCAGCCGCTGGAAGTAGTTGGCCAGCTGGAGGCCGGCGATGACGATGCGCTCCCGTTCCTGATCTGTGGGCTCGTCGGACGTAGTCCACACCACGTTGACGTACATAAGCCGCTCGGTGGTGGCGCCAAAGATGTAGTAGACCTGCGCCGGGCCGGGTCCAGGGGTGAGATTGGGCACCTGCACCCCAAGGATGAGCGTACCCTGGTCCAGATTAAACATCGACGCGATGGCCTCTTCCGGCACCCCAAAGTCCTGCTGGATAGCGGCCCGCACCTCGGCGGCCGTCATGCCAAAGCGCGCCGAGCGAAATCCGGTCACCCTGTGGTAGTCGTCAGCCGGGGCCGTCCCCGCCGCCGGGCTCTCCTGGGCGTAGGAGACGGCGGCCGCGCCTATCGCCAAGACGACCAGCAATGCCAAGAAACCGACGAATCGTCTCATCTCTCGCTTCAACCTCCCTACAAGTGACAAGAAGGGCCCCGGCGTCTTGTTTCCGCGGCCGCGCCTGCCGGTGTCGCGCGGACCCTGCCCAGGGCAAACGTTCCGCCTGGCTCACTTATGTTTGATTGTAAGGATCCGGCAGGCAGTGCGGCTAGATCCATTTCACATCCAATCGGAAATCGGGGGCATCCGGCAGGGACCGACAAGGGCACAGCGAAACAGCGCCCCAACGGGGAATCGCTGAGGTAATGCGGCAGGAGTGTGCTCGCTTTCCACCCCGCCGGACACCAAGTGCGTTGATGGGCGAAAGCCCGGGTGGAAAAAGGGCACAAGGCCCTAGAAGGCACCTCACCCCCCCAGGTCGGTTGCCCCGCGGGCCGATGTCGGAAAACGTCCCTTTTGCTTTCAGCATACTTCGGATCGCTTACATTCCGGCCGCATCCCGGTTACACGGCGATTACACCTCGATTGCATCGGTCTAAACAGGTCTTTTGAGCGGCACCGGGGGGTCGGGGGCTTGGCAATGAACTACCGGCTGCTTTTGTTGGGACCGCCGCTGCTCGTGCGGGGCTCCGAAACCGTCCCGCTCAAGTCCCGCAAAGGCCAGGCACTCCTGTGGTACCTGGCCGCCAATCCGGACAAGACGTTTTCCCGCGAACACCTTCACGGGCTCTTATGGGACGAGCTGCCCTCCAACTCGGCCCGGCGGGACTTCAACACCATGCTGTCTCGGCTGCGCGCGGAGGCGCCGCTCGACTGCATCCGCCGCACCGGGACGCAGTTGGGTTGGAATCCCGACGCCGGGTTTTCGACGGATATTGCGGACTTTTTAAGGTGGACGGCCGGGTCTGAGCCACACTTCGGTTCCCCGCCGCCGCAACTTTCCCTCGCTCCCGACGCCAAAGAAGCGCTCCGCCGGGCCGTGGCCCTCTGGCGGGGACCGTTGTTGGACGGCTTCACCTGCGACAGCGCCGTCTACGAAGAATGGATGCTGACGGAAAGGCGCCGGTGGGAAGTGCGCATGCTCGCGGCCCTCCACCAGCTCATTGCGGCAGAGCGCGCCGACGCGAGATGGGACCAAGTCGCCGCCGTCGCCCGCCGAGGCCTCGAGCTCGACCCGCTGCAGGAGCCCTTTTACCGGGCCGTCATGGAAGCGCTGTTCCGGCTCGGCAACCGCTCCGCCGCGCTCACGGAGTTCGAGCGTTGCCGGCGGGTGTTGGAGGAGCAGCTGGGTACGACCCCGGATGAAGCCACGATGACACTGGCGGAAACGATCCGCGGCCCGGCGTATGGGGCCTTCGGTCCAGCCGCACCGCCCGCGCCGCCGCTTAACCGCGAGTACCACGCACCCCCCGCACCGTCCGCCCCTGTCTTGAGGTGTATGCCGCCGGATACGCTCACGGCCGATCCCGCCGCGGCACCGATCGTGGGCCGCGATGCGGAGTACGCCCAGTTGCTCGAAGCCATCACCCGCACGGCCCGTACCGGCCCAAACCAGATGGTTCTGTTGGTGGGCGAGGCGGGCGTCGGCAAAACCCGCCTGATGGCGGAAGTAGTGGACGCCGCCGCCCGGGGGCCGCTGGCGGATGTCCGTTTTTAGACGGTGCTGGTAGGTCGGGGGCACGAATCGATGGCCAGCGTCCCCTACGCGGCTTTGGCCGAGGCGCTGGAGCCGGCTTTGGCTGTTCTCGACGATTCCGGGACCAACCTGCCGGACGTCTGGCTGCGGGAGCTGGGGCGGCTCTTGCCTGACGTCTTTGTGCACCGGCCGGACCTCTACCCGCCCCTGCCGATGGATTCCGGTGATGACCGGCTGCGCCTCTTTCAAGCCGTGGCCCGCTTCCTCAACCAGCTGCCCCAGCCGGTGCTCTTGTGCATGGACGATCTGCAATGGGCGGACCCGCTCACCGTCAGCTTGCTCGAGTATTTGCTGCGCCAGCCGCCGGGGCAACTGCGCCTGGCAACCGTCGCCGCCGTCCGGGACGGGAGCGACTCCGAGGCGGTGCAGCGAACCATCAGCAGCCTGGCGCGCCTGGGCCGCCTGACCCGGGTCGCGCTCGGCCACCTCACGAAAGACGATACCGTCGCGCTGGTGCGGCATCTGTCCCCGCCGGGAGTCGCAGCTGACCCGGACCACGTCTATTCCCAAACCCAGGGCCACCCGTTGTATACGGTCGAACTGGTCGCCATGCTGCGCGACGGCGCCGGAGGGACGAACGACGTCCTTGTGCCGCCCACCATGCAAAACCTGGTACTCGACCGCCTCGAGCGCCTCGGCCAACCGGCCGCCGCCGTCGCGGACACGCTGGCCGTCTTTGGCCGGGAGGCGCGATTGGATCAGCTGGTCCGCATCACGCACCTTCCCGACGGAGAGGTAGTCGGCGCCCTCGGCAAGCTTGGCCAGGCGGGCGTCACGGCGGAAACCGCCGAAGGGCACGTCGGTTTCCGCCACGACGTCTTCCGGCAGGTGGTGCTGGAACGCATGCCGGCGACGCGCCGCACGTACCTGCACCGGCAGGCGTACGCCGCGCTCCTGGACGACCTGCCCGAGACGGCCGGCGGCAACGCCGAGACACCGTCGCAAGACGGGAACTTGCAGCTTTTGGCCAGCCTCGTCGCGCACGCCGTGGGCGGCCAGCTGTGGATACCGGCGCTGAGCTGGGCGCGCCGGGCCGCGGCCGTCGCCGAGCGGCTGTACGCGTTTGCAGCGGCGGTGGACTATCTAAACACGGCCCGGTACTGTCTCGCCCAGCTCCCGCCGTCCGACGCCCACCACCGGGAGCTTTTGGAGATCGAGGCGCTGCTGGTCAGACTCGACCGGCGATCGTCCCCGGAGGAGCGCGATCGGCGGCTGCGGGAGGCGGCTCGCCTCGCCCTCGAGACCGGTGCGGTGGCGTTTCTCCCCCGGATTCAAATGGCGCAGGTCGACTCCCTCATGCGTCAGGGCCGGTGCTTGGAAGCCGCTGAACTGCTCCAGCAGCTCGCGCCCCTCGCCTCGAGGGATCCGCGCCTCGCCTTGGCCTACCACGCCTGGCAAGGCGCCGTGCACGCCTTGACCGGCGACGTCCAATCGGCCATCCACCACTTCATCCAAGTGCGGGATGCGATGGGTAAGGAGGTCTTGAAACCGGGGACGTCCGTGAACGGCGGCTTGGCGGCGTGCTACGCCGCCGCCGGGCAGTTTGCGGACGCGGACGCGGCATTGGCCGCCATGAAGCAAGAGGAAGCGGCCCAAGGGTACCAGTCGCTCACCAGCAAGTACCTCAGCGTCGCCGCCACCGTCGAATACAGGCAACTGGCCCGAAGCCGCCAGCCTGGCGAGAAACGCCCTGATCGCGGCCCGGGATGCGGAGGACCACGCCAACGAGGCTATCTCCGCGCTATGGCTGGGAGCCGCCACCCTTGGGCACATGAGCGGGGCGCACCGGTGCCGCTCCCGCCTTGCCGCCCTCGACGTCCCGCCATCCCCCACCCACTAGCCGGCCATGAACGTCGCTTCGATGCCGGCATACGAGCAAAAAGGGCCTGGCCGGGGCGCAAACGGCGACTGCCCCGGCCAGGCCCTGGGGTCCGGCGACGCCTACGCCCGCGCCTCGGCTCGCCGCAGGTGTCGGCCCCACGTCCAGGCGATGGCGGTGATCATGACCCACGAGGTCAAGCACCAGATGCAGTACGCCCGCAGGACAAAGGTTTCCACGCCGGTCAGGTAGAGGGAAAACAAAGCCCCGGCCAGGGCCAGCATAAAGCCCACCTGCGACACCGGGGTCCCCGGGCGCCGCCACTCCCAGAGGAGCGAAACGGCCACGCCGCTGTACATGAGGGTGCCGAGCAGCGCCACGGGGATCCCAAACACCTCGGAATAGGCGCTCGAGTTGACGGTGACGCAGTCGCCCACCGGGCCGCAGATGAGGGACAGTGCCCCCACCTTGGCCCGCCAGAGATAGCCCGACAGCGCCGCACCGGCGGCGCTCAAAGCCGCGAGCCAAAGCGGCCAGCTTGGGCGCCCCGCCGGCTTAGCGGTTGGCTGCTGCGAGCGCCCGGTCGATGACACCAAACAAGTCCTCCCAAGTGGCCAGGTTGACGATCTGGCCGTTCACGATAAACGTCGGCGTTCCCAGCAGGCCCATGCGCACCGCCTGGTCGTGGGAAGCCCGGACATACTGCATGGACCGGTCGCTGTCCAGGCACGACGCGAACGAGCTGCCGTTGAGGCCGAGCTGCCGGGCGTAGTCGATCAGGTTGTCCCGGCTGTAGGTGCCGCGATTGCCCATCCCCTTCTTGGACATGAGCAGGTCCTGGTACGGCCAGAAAGCGCCTTGATCCATCGCGCAGTAGGCGGCCCGCGCGGCCAGCAGCGACTCGGGGCCGAGGATGGGGAAGAACCGGTACGTAAACGTCACCTTGCCTTCGGCCACATACTCATCCAAGAGCCGCTTGACCACCGTGTCCGAAGCCGTGTGGCAGTGCGGGCACTGAAAGTCGAAGTACTCCTCGACATGCACCGGCGCGCCGGGCGACCCGATGCGGGTGCCGTCGATCTCAAACTGCTCCCAGTAGGCGGCGGCCCGGATCAAATTCTCCGACTGCCGGCTGTTCCACCACCACTGCCCGGCTATGAGCAAAGCGACCAGCACGACCGCGCCGGCCCACACCCATCGCATCGATCCCGCACCACGCGACTTCGAACCCTTCCTTGACTTCTTGGCCATCGTCATCTCCTCGCAGCGGCGCCTAGGCCACTTTACTTTGTAAAGTAGGATTCGCCCGGCCCCACCGCAACTCCTGTTGGGCGACAGGCGGCGAATCCCCCAAACATCGCTCGCTTTACCAGGGCACGCTCTTCCGGAAGGCTCCGGCCGGCCCGGCGAAGAAATACTGGCGCGACCTTGCTCGGAAGGATGAAACCCGGTGCCCCTGGGCGGCACGGAAATCCTGATGGCGGGCGACGCCCCGCCCGATGACCGCGGCCTTTACATCCTCTGGCTCGAGCTGCCGCGGCCCGTGCGAATCCGGGTCGGCGCCTTGGGCGTCGTGGACATGCCGGCGGGCTTGTACGCATACGTCGGCACCGCCCAGCGCCGGCGCTCGGCCCGCATCGCCCGGCACCTCAAGGCGCACAAGCCGGTGCGCTGGCACATCGACTACGTGCGTCCCTACGCCCGGGTCGCCGCCGTCTCCCTCCTCGACGGCGACCGGAGCAAAGAATGCGTGCTGGCCCGGCGCGTCCGGGACGCCCTCGGCGCCCGTGTGGCCGTCCCCCGCTTCGGCGCCAGCGACTGCCGGTGCACCGGCCACCTGCTCCTCATTGGGGAAGCTGTAGCGTTTGACCGCGGCCTGCACGAAAAAGTTCATTCGGCCACCGCCGTGGACTAGCCGGAGTACAGAAGAAACGGTTACGTTCGCCGCCGAAGGATTCCCCGGGTTTGATCGGCAATACCATCACGGCGGACCGGAGTCATACTACAACCAGCATCGTGTCCATTCGGCACGCTGCACCGAGCCCGAGCAGCAAAGCGAAAGGGGCAACACCATGCCGACCGTCAACCACACTGTCAGTGTGCAGCGGCCGCTGTCGCACACGTGGGACTTCGTCAAGGAAACCGGCAACTGGGCGACCCTCTTGCCGGGCTACCAGAGCTATGAGAAGATCGACGACCGCACCTTCCGCTGGAAGATGAAGGCGGACATCGGCATGTTTTCCCGGGTCATCACGCTGCGGGTCGATATCGTCGAGTGGGACGAAGGAAGACACGTCCGGTTTCTGCTGCAAGGAGAAGATGAGGGAGTCAAGGGCGAAGGCTCCCTGGACATCGCCGCCTCCGGCGAAAACGAAACGGCGCTGCGCGTCGAGCTGGGCTTGGAGAGTACGGGCACCTTCGCGTCCATCGTCAACGCTTTTCTGGACAAGGTGCTCGCCGGCTGGGTGCAGCAGTTCGCCGAGGGCCTCAAGGCCAAGGTGGAGAGCGCTTGAGTTCCCCCGCGCCGTGAAGCCGGGGTGCGGCAGCTCCTCCGATCGCCCGATACGGGCGGGGCGCAACGGCTAACTGGAAAGGTCCGCCGGTGCAGCGCGGACGATCCCGGGAACCCGATCAAAGGCCTGATCGGCCGAAACAAGGTACGCGACGCCTTCGTCCGCCATCTGAAGCGCAATGAGAGAGTCATTGGTGAGCAAGCCGTATCGCTGCCGAAACTCGAGACTGCGAAGAACGAAGTCCCGGGGCAAGTCCAGCACGGCCACGTGGTAAGGTTTCCGTTCGTGTTGCGACTACGGCGCGGGCGAGAGCCGGTTGAGCTGCTCCTCCTGGGCGGTGCGCAGCAGCTCGTACAGCAGCGACTCGACTTCCAGCAGTTCCCAATCCGTCAGTTGCCGCGGGTCCTGCTGCAACCGGTCGATCAGCTGCAAAGCCCGGTTGGAGCCGGTCGCCGCTCCCGCCGCCTGGCTCCCAGCACCGCCGGCCGGTCGCCCGCCCGCCGCACCGCTCGTCCCGCCGGGCTGCGGATCGGCCGGCCGCGGCGTGCGGGCGGCAGGTTCGTCCGTGAACCCGCCCGGGAAGTCCTGCGGTGCCGCCGTCCCCGCCGGCGCGGCGCCAGGCTGAGCCGCCGGCGCAGGCCCGGCATCGCCCGGTGCGTCGCCCTGCAAGAGGGAAACCGACCGCCGCACGGCCAGCCGGTAGCTGCCTTCCTCGATGGGGTCAAGGGGGCTGACCTGAAGGACGTAGAGCCCGCTGTAATCAAACGTGAAATCGAAGGACGCCGCCGCGCCTTCGCCGGCGGCTTCCCAGACCACCTGCCAGCCGTCGTTGCCGATAAGCAGGTAGTAGGCGTCAAACCCGCCCGGCTCCACGTGGACGGCGACGGTTTCACCCTCGGTGCCCTCGAGGAGGTAAAGGTCGTAGTAGACGCCGTCATCGTCCACCGGGCTTTCCGGCGTAAAGACGCCCGTTACGACCTCTCCCGGCCGGATGACGGGCAAGTCGGGCAGCTCCACGACCCGCAGCTCGTACTCGCCGGTTTCATCGCGAAGACTTGACGTGACAAACACGCCGTAGCGGCCCGTGTACGGCAACGTCAGCACAACGCGGCTGTCTGTGCCTTCGGCCGAGTCGTCGTCCTCGGCCAAGAGACCCCCGTCCTCGTCGAACACGAAGAGGCGGGTGTCAAAGTCCTGGGACCGGGCGCGGATGACGACGGTCTGCCCGGCGGAGCCTTGGACGGCTGCCATGTCGATGTACCGGCCCGATTCGTAAACGCTTCCCTGGCCCAAGTACCCGGTGGCGACGTCGCCGGGCTCGAGCAGGGGGAGTTCATCGATGCTGGCGGGAGGGGCCGCACCCTGTCCGGACGCCGCCCGGCGGGGCATGTCGACGTCCCCGTAAACCCGCGTCCACGTGCGCTCAAAGCCGTTCCACTGCGCCATCGTGCCGGCCAGCTCTCGCGAGAGCGGCTCCTCCGTCTCGGCGATGACGGTTTCCGTAAGGGCTTGCGCGCTCACGACCACCATGGCCGGAAAATCGCCCGGGATCAGCCAGACCTCCGACTCGACGATGGTGCCGAACTCGACGTCCGCGTACACTTCGCCCAGGACGGCCTGCCGCTCGCTGCGGGTGCCGGTCGACCGCTCGATGAAGTGGGCCGCCCGGACTCCGGCCCCGGGGACGTCCTCCCAGCCGATGAACCGGCCCGTCAGGGGCTCGACGGTGTCGAGATCCGCGGTGAACCCGGCAAGCAGCAGGCGGTCGGGCGAGCCCTGCCACTGGAAACCGGGGGTAACGGCCCGGCGAGGCAGCTCGCCCGCGGGCGTGTAGGTCCAGCTGGCCAGCCACTCGGGCGTGATCAGCGATTGGTAGAAGCCGTACGCGGACGGCGACTTGTTGGAGAACATCTGCTGCGCCCGCCCGTCCGCCAGCGTGTAGGTGACCTCCAGCGGGTCATCCCATTGCGCCGTTCCGGTTTCCGGGTCGAGGAGCATGGCCTCAGCCAGCACGATCGGGGCGCCCGTAACGGGGTTTGGGGACTGCATCGTATACCGGACCCAGAGAGCGAACGTCTCGTCCATGTCCATCCCCATGCCGGCGTAGGCGCCCGTCGCCTCCAGCATGCCCACCGCCGCGACGTTGACCAGTACGTAGACGGCCGTCGCGCCGGCCGGCGGGACGATGGCGGGCTCCAGCAGGAAGCTCTGCTCGGCGGCCGGCTGCGGGCGGCGGATGACCTGCGGGCCGCTGCCTTGCGCGAAGGCCGCGGCGGGCCCAGCGGCAGCCACCAGTGCAGCCGCCACGACGAAACACAACACGGAAGTCCACGTTCTTCTCATGGCGATCCCCTATCGCCCCGCCGGCGGACCGCACCCTTCCGCTAGAGGAGCAAGAAGTCAAAAACGAGTAAGGAACATTCCCGCCCGCCGGGTCGTATCCTGCCGGACCGCCTGGCTTTTTCGGCAGCATCCGGGTACGCATGCAGGAACAGGAAACGTGCGGGCGAATTGTCCCCTCGAGGATCGCCCGGCTGGTCGGGCCAAGCTCTTCCCAACCCTACCCGCCCGCGGTTTTGCTTCACCGTCTCACCGTTTCGACCGTACGACCTTTCCGGTTGTCTGCAAACCGATACAGGTTGATTCACAAGTCGAGAGGGGCGTTCATCTGTGGGAAAGCAGCTTCTTGGCGGCGACGGCGCCGTGTCCGGTGGGCGCGCGCCCGCGCCGCGGCGATCCGGCGCCGGGGCTAGGCTGGCGGCCACGTCCGTCGTGCTGTTGCTTTTGGCGGCGAGCCTCGCCTACGCGCAGTTTGGAGTCGGCACAGGGCAGCAGTGGACGGCGTTTGACGATCCGCAGGGCCGCTTTTCGCTGCGGGTGCCGCCGGACTGGACATTCCAGGCGGACCAGAGCAGCGACAGCGTATTTGTCTTTTACGGCCCCGGCAACTACGACGTGTTTTACCTGCAGTTCATCCATCCGGCCACGCCGTCCGGGACTCTCGCGGCGGAAGCAGCGGCGAACCTGGACCTTTTGCGGGGGCCCAGCGGCGTACCGGGCTTTCAGCTCGTCAGCGCGCCGGGCGCGGGGGTCCTTGCAGGCAAGGAAGCCAGCTTCTTTGTTTACAGCTTTACCGCCGAAGGCGTGAACCTGGTGGAAGGCCGGGGGCTTGTTCCCTTTGAGGACCAAATCCTCGTCCTCGCCTTCTCCGATAAGGCAAGCCGTTTCAACGGCCAGGTGGCGACCTTTAACGCGGTGATGGAGTCCCTGTCGCTCCAGGAAACCGCCCGCTCCGCCCAGTCCGGCTTCGGCTTCGGCGTCGGCGCCGGCGGGCAGCAGGGCGCTTCGGCCGCGGCCGGTACCGTGCCCACCCTTCCCGTGACCAGCCCGTCGGCGCCGCCCACCTTCCCGACCGCGCCGGGCGCGGCGGGCACCACGTACACGAGCCCCGGCGGCTACTACCGGTTCACGGTGCCCCAGGGATGGGAGCTGTGGGAGGAGCAGTCCACCGCCCGCGGCGACGCCATCGAGCCGTACCACGGCGTCGTGCCCTTTGGCCCCCGGTCCACGGTCAAGAGCCTTTTCCTTTGGGACTACTTCGATGAGTGGACGCAGCGGGGAAGCCAGTACGAGATTCTCATGGTCGTCTTCGACAACGTGCCTGTCACGCTCCAGGAAGCGCTCGAGGCCGTCAAGGACAACGTGATGGGCGAGTACGCCTTCGTCTACACGGTTTCCACCAACCGGACGCGCATCGGCGGGCAAGCCGGCGTCGCCGCGGACATCGTGGTGCGGCCCAACTACACCGAGCCGTGGACCATGTTCGACCAGTGGTACAAGACGGTCACGTTCTACGCCCTCAAGCCGGCGAGCACGCTTTTCCTGTGGGTCATCCCCAAGGAAATTGAGAACCACCCTGACGTGGCGGCGGCCATGGAGAGCTTCCAGTGGCTCGGGCGTTGACCGCCGGGCGGGCCGAGCCCACCCCGGGCTTCCCTCGCACGAGACGCTTCCTCCGCATGAGGAGCTCCCTCTTCTGTCTGGTCTTTGCCGCGCTGGTCTTGGGCGTTGTCCTGAGCGGGCTTTTGCCCGTTCCCGCCGGGGCGCGCCCTATCATCCGCGGCCAGGGCGGCGCGGGTGGAGCGGGGGCCCCGGGTGCGGGATCGGCGGCGCCGGCGTTCGGTCCGGCCGCTGCCGGTGCGCTATTGCCCTTCGCGGAAGCTAGCCCCGTTGAAGCCGCCGTGCTCGAATTTTCGGCCCCGCTGGCGGCCGACGGCGCCGGGAACCTGCTCACCATCGTCCCGGCGGGCGATGGATATGCCATCCTCCGGCGGGTGCCGGCCGCTCTCGGCACCGGGGAGCTCGCCTGGGAAATCGTCTACCGCCGCAAGGGCGTCCGGGCGGCGGCCATTGCCGTCGGTCCCGGCGGCACCATCTGCACCGGCTGGAGCGGCGGGCTGGAATGCATCGACCCCCACGGCCACGTGGCGCAGTTTGAGGACGAACTGCTCATCGGCACCATCGCCGTGACGGTCGCCACCGACGGCTACGTGTGGGCCCTGCGCAGCACCAGCGGCGGCACCACCGACCTGCAGCTGGTGCGGGTTGATCCGGGACTTTCGCTCGCGAACAGGGTGCTCACCCTGCGCAACACAGTGCAAGGGTTTCCCGGCAACGGCCTTGCCGCGGGGCCAAGCGGCAGCGTGCTGCTGCCCGTGATCGAAAACGACATCCACCGGGTGCTGCGGGTCGAACCGACCGGGCAGTTTGCCCGCTTGCGGGACTTTTTCCGGCTCGGCGGCGGGATCGCCGTCGATTACACCGGGGCCGTTTTTGTCCCCGGCGTCAAGCGGCCCCAGTCCGCGCAGGAACAGCGCAACCCTCAGGACGTGCTGTTCGTGTACGGCGAAGGCATCAGCACCGAGTTCGCGGCCCGGTTTCCGCTCCAGCCCGGCGGTGCCGTCTTTAGCGGCCACATGGCGCTCGGGGGCGACGGGACGCTGCACCTGACGCGGCGGCAGCAGGTGCTCATCGGCGGTGTGCCCCAGGAGAGGTACGTTTTGTGGCAGGTGCCGGTGGGCCGCGCCGGCATGACCGCCAAAAGCCCCGTCATCGACTTCCGCATCCCGTTCCTGGAAACCGTCGCCAACCCCCGCTTCGACGACTCGGCTTATGCGGGTCCCGTAATGGTGACCCGCGGGGAACTGCTGGCGCTTTCGGGCTTGAACTTTGAAGGCAAGCAGGGCCAGCGGCGGGTGCTGGTGGATGGCCAGCCGGTACCGGTTCAGCTGTGGTCGGACGACGCCGTCTTTGTGCGGATCCCGTTCACGGCGCCGGCGGGTCCGGTCCTGGTGCAGGTGGCCATCGACGACGTGGTGTCCAACGTCGAGGCGTTTGAGATCAAGACCCCGGAGGTGCCCGGGTGGTTTCAGGTGGGGTCGCCCGCGGACGCGGCCGCCCTCAGCCGGCTGGCCGATACGATCCGGGGCTACACGGGCGTAATCGTGATCGACGGGGTGACGGACGCGGGTGAGCCGGTTCGCCTGGAGACGTCCATGATAACGCCGGGCTTGTTTCACACCCGCCTTCCCAACGGCCAGTACACGGCCGAGTTTTCCTCGGCGTACCTGATCGCGGACATCGATTACGGGCCCGGGTTCATCGTGACGAGCTCCTTCAACGCCGTCGTCGTGCCGCGGCAGGAGATCGCTTTCCGCATTACCGACATCAGCCCGATCTTTGTGTGGCGCCCGGTCTTGATGGGCCCGCCGCCGGAGGCTGACCCGTCGGACGAGCAGGAAGGGCAGTAACCGGCAAGAGACCGGAAACCGGGGGAGCCGGCGGCGAGGACCGCTCGGGATCGGCGGCGGGGGTGTCGCAGCATGCGCATGCAGCATGGATGGGGCAAATGCGGCGAACGGATGAGGACCGCCGTCCTCTGGTTGCTGGTGGTGGTCGCCATAGCGGGAGCGCTGGCGCCCGCGGCGTCAGCGCAAGATTTCTTCGCGGACCTGCTGACCGGCGTCGAGGTCATGATCGGCGAGTCGGTCGCGCAAAACGTCATCGCCGAATACGGGCCGCCGGTACGCCTCGCCCCCGCTTACCAGCAGTGGGTGGACGCCATTTTTCAGGCGGTGGCCTCCCAGGCCAGCCGCAAGGAGATTACCTACACCCTCCAGATCCTGGACAGTCCCGTCGTCAACGCTTTTGCCGCGCCGGGCGGGTACCTTTTCGTCACCACCGGGCTCCTGGCCCACGTCGGCGGTGACGCCGACGCCCTGGCCAACGTTCTCGGGCACGAGATCGCCCACGTCGAGCACAAGCACGGCATGAACACCATCGGCCGCCAGCTGGGCGTCGGGCTCCTGCTCCAGCTGCTCTTTGGCAACAGCGACGAAACCTGGCAGACCATCGCCGTCATCGCGGCGGAACTGACCAGCCTCGGCTGGAGCCGGGACCAAGAGCACGAGTCCGACGACCTCGGCCAGCGGCTCGCGGCCGCCGCGGGCTTTGACCCCATGGGCATGGTCCGCTTCTTTGGCGTGCTCCAACAACTGCAAGGCGATGAGGTGCCGTTCCTGGAGTTTTTGAGCACTCACCCGCTGACGTCGGACCGCATCGAGCGGGCCCGCCAGCGGGCGGCGGGCCTGGCCGTCGCCACCTCGGCCCGGCCTGCGGTGTCGTCTTCGCTGCCCATCGTCCGCACGCCCGCCGGGGCGACCGCGGCGGCGACATCCGCCACATCCACCTCGTCGCCGGCCACGGCCAATGGAACGGCTGCGGCGAACGCCCCGCAGGCCGGAGGGGCCGGCGGGCAGGCGGGCGACGGAGCGGCGGGCCCCGGCCCCGGGATAAAGGTGATAACTCGCGGGGGCGGCGCGCCCGCGCCGGACCCGGCGGGCCCCGCAGCCGAGACGGCCGGAAGTGCCGCCGAGGCCGGTGAACCCGGTGAACCGGCCGCCGCGGGCCCTGGCCGGGTCCCGGGCGCCGGCATCACCCGCGTTGGTCAGGCATTTTCCATCGAAGGGCTCTTTACCATCGAAGTCCCGCGCACGTGGTCTGCCGCCGCGACCCGGGATTCCGCGCAGAGCAGCTTCCTGGGGCAACTGGGCGACCGGGCGAACAATGTTTACCTGGACATGTACCGCTACCCCGTGAGCCGGGGTACGACGCCCGCCGCCACGGCCCAGGATTGGCTCGACTGGCTCGAGCGCAACCGGCCGGGCTTTGAGGTGCTCCAGCCCATCTCGCGGCGGACTATCGACGGGCTGGACGCCGCGTCTTTCATCGCCGGCTGGGCCGAGAACGGCGAACTCTGGGCCTTTTACGGGACGACCATCGTGGCGGGCGGCTACTCCTATGAGCTCGGCTTCCTGCTGCGCCGCTCGGAGTTCCTCGCCCACCACGCGGTGATGGATCAGATCCTGGGCAGCTGGCGCTTGACCCGGTGAGCGCGGGCGTTCTCGTCATCCAGCCGGCGCTCTAGCGGGGTTTCCGCCCCGCGATCCGCCCCTGGATCCAGCTCAGCAAATCGTCGGGTTGCACCGTGTCGTCCGCTACCTTGTTGACCTTCTCCACGCCGCACCGGAGGCACCGGTGCACAAGCTGGTAGCCTTTCTTGCGTCTGTAGATCAGGTCCACGGGCCGCATCAACCCATGGCAAGTGCTGCGCCGGTCGCCCGGGACGACGTCAACGTGCTTCGAATACAGGCAAACCGGACAGTGGTTGCGGTAGCTCCCGTTGGTCAGCGGCTTGACATGTGCACCGCAATGCTCGCACACAAATCCTGCGTTTTCTTCTCTCCTGCCCATGCCCCCGACTCCCTCGTTGGTTTTGCGGTCACCAACTCGGGAGCAGGGTTCCGTCGCTTCTTCCCGCCCTGCGGCGGGTTCCAGGCTTGGCTAGCGCAGAGACCCATTCACCGCCCGCGACGGGCGATTACTTCCGGTTCCAGCTTCATCGCACGGCGTCTGCGAATCCGGACCTCGACCGACTTCACCGGCCAAATCTTTCGGCCGGCTTGTATCGGCCACTGTGGCGCGGGCCTCCCCACGCCCCACCGGTAGGTGTGCATCCAGCCTCACTGGCATCGGCACCGTCCCCTATCAGGCACGAACAGGCAGGCGGTTCGTTGCCAGAGGATCACCCCCCAGGTGAGTCTCGTTGCGCCTGCCATATTCTTCTGCAAAACGCGGCCGTCCTACCTTCTCAGCGGCACCGCCGACGTGCCGTATAGCGGCTCCACCGGATCAACAAGGTCACGCAACGGTCGTATGGTGGGTCCGTCTTGCTACGTTCTAGCGATGGGCGGCGGTTGCAGCCCCTCCGAGGTACGCGTCGACCACGCGCCGGTTGTGGATGAGCTCGGACGCCGGGCCTTCCAGGGCGATCTGGCCGGTTTCCATGACGTAGGCGTAGTCGGCGATGCGCAGGGCTTGGCGGGCGTTTTGCTCGACCAGCAGGATGGTCGTGCCTTCCCGGTTGATCTGCTGGATGAGCTGAAAGATCTCCGTCGTTACCTTAGGGGCGAGGCCCATGGACGGCTCGTCCAAGAGCAGGAGCTTTGGGCGGGCCATGAGGGCGCGGCCAATAGCCAGCATCTGCTGCTCGCCGCCGGACAAAGTGCCGGCCGCCTGGCGCCGCCGCTCCTTTAGCCGCGGGAAACGGGCGAAAACGTGCTCGAGGTCGTCCTTAACGCCGCCGTCGCCGCGCGCGTACGCGCCCATCTCAAGGTTTTCCTGCACCGTCATGCGGGCAAGGATGGCACGGCCTTCGGGCACGTGGACAAGGCCACCGCGGGGACGGACGTAGGCCGGCTGGCGGCTGATGTCCTGCCCGTTAAAGCTGACGCGGCCCGACTGCGGGCGCAGCTGACCGGCGATGACGCGCAAGGTCGTGGTCTTGCCCGCGCCGTTGGCGCCGATGAGGGCGACGATCTTGCCCGCCGGCACCTCCAGGCGGATGCCTTTCAAAACCTTGACCGCACCGTAGCCGGCGTGGACGTCTTGGACCCGCAGCACGGCCTACTCCCTCCCCAAATACGCCTCAATGACGTCCGGGTTGGTGCGCACCTCTTCGGGGCGGCCGTGGGCCAGCAGCCGGCCGAAGTTGAGCACCGTGATGCGATCGCACAAGCCCATGACGACATTCATGTCGTGATCGATCAGGAGCACCGTCTTGCGCAGTTCGTCGCGAATGCGCCGGATAAGCCCCATGACGCTCTCGCTCTCGGTTTCGTTCATGCCGGCCGCGGGCTCATCGAGCAAAAGCAGCTGCGGTTCGGTCGCCAGGGCCCGGGCTATCTCAAGCCGCCGCTGCCGGCCGTAGGGCAAGTCCGCGGCCCGCACGTCCCGGGCGTCCGCAAGGTCGACGAACTCGAGCAACTCCAGAGCCCGCCGGCGCGTCTCTTCTTCCTCACGCCGGTGGCCGGGGGTCTGAAAGATGGCCGCGAGCGAGCCGCTGCGCGTCCTGCAGTGGCGGGCCATCATGACGTTCTCGAGAACGCTCGCGGTGCCAAACAGGCGGATGTTTTGAAACGTCCGGGCGACGCCGAGTTCGGTGATGCGGTGGGGCGGCAGCCCCTGAATGGCCTTCCCGCGAAACTTGATGGTGCCCGAGTCGGGCGCGTAGATTCCCGTGATGAGGTTAAACACCGTCGTCTTGCCGGCGCCGTTGGGCCCGATGAGCCCGGCGATTTCGCCGTCCGCCACGTCCATGTTGACGTGGTCCACGGCTTGCACGCCGCCAAAGGAGATGCTCACCCCGCGCAGCTCAAGCATTAGGCCGCTCCCTCCCGCGGAGGCGCCGTCGCCGCACGCCGCCGGCGGCTGCGGAACGAAAGCCTCTCAACCGTCGCGGCCGAAAGCAGCCCTTCGGGCCGGAAGGTCATGAGCAGCACCAGCAGGCTCCCGTACGCCATCAGCCGGTAGCTGGCCGAAAACCGGAGCAGCTCGGGCAGGGTCGTCAAAGCCGCCGCGCCCACCAGCGTCCCCCACAACGTCTGCATGCCGCCCAGCACGACGTACAAAAGCATCTCGATGGCCCGGTTGAAGCCGAAGTCGCCCGGTCCGATGAAATAGTAAAGGTGGGCGTAGATGCCCCCGGCCAGCCCCGCCAGAAACCCGCTCTGCGTGAACACGAGCAGCTTGTAGTAGCGGGTGTCGACGCCCATCGCCTTGGCCGCCAGCTCGTCGGCCTGGATCGCCCGCAGCGCCCGGCCCACCCGCGACGACGCCTGCCGCAATAAGCAATAGACCGCCAGCCCGAGGATGAGGTAGAGCAGGCCCACCATGATAAGGCTCGCCACGGTGTGCGGGTCCCACGGTCCCATGCTGCTGCCCAAGGACGTGTTGTCCCACAGATACCAGCTCACCTCATCGACCATCTGCGGGATCCCGGCAAGACCCAGAGCGCCGTTGGTGATGCGTAGGTTGAGGGCGAGGATGCGCACCATCTCGCCAAAGGCCAGCGTTGCGATGGCGAGGTACACCCCTTGCAGCCGCAAGGTGGGGTAGCCCAGGAGGAAAGCGACGAAGGCCGCGCCCAAGGCGCCGGCAAGGATGGCAAGCGGCATCGACCAGCCGGCCTGCATGGACAAAAGCGCCGCCGTATAGGCGCCCAGGCTCATAAAACCCGCGCCGCCCAGGGACAACTGCCCGGCCGATAGCGGAACCCAGACGCTCAGGCCCAAAAGGCAGTTGATGGCGATGAGCATGACGACTTGCAGGTTGTAGGGGTTGAGGACGTCCCCCAGGAAGTCGGTCATATCACGCCTTGCCTCCCGCCTGGTGCGCCCGCCCGAACAACCCTTCCGGCTTCACCACGAGCAACAGGAAAAGGAGCGCAAAGGCCGCTGCGTCCCGCCATGACGATGAGAAAAGCTGCACCGTGATGACCTCGGCGAAACCGAGGATGAGGCCTCCGGCCATCGCGCCGACGACGTTGCCCATGCCGCCCAGCACGATGATGGACAACCCCTTGAGACCATACGGCAAGCCCATGGTCGGGCTCACGGCAAAGGAGAGACCGACCAGGGCGCCCGCGACGCCGCCCAAGGCCGCCGCCAGCACGACGGTGACCGCGATGATGGCTTCGGTGTTGACGCCAAGGAGCGCCGCCGTCGCCTCGTTTTCGGCCGTGGCCCGCATGGCCTTGCCGAGCTTGGTGCGGGAAAGAAGCAGCCACAAGCCCAGCATGAGCAAGAGCCCCGTCGTCAAGATGACGAGGTCCACTTCGGTCACGACCGCGCCGCCAAGGCGGTAGTTGCCGCCCCGCAGCGCGGCCGGGAAAACCTGGGACTCGGGGCCAAACAGGTGCAGCGCCAGGCTGCGCAAAAAGATGCCGACGCCGATGGTGCTGATGAGGGGCGTGAGGTGCCCCCCGCGCCAGCGGCGCAACGGCCGCAGGGCGATGTACTCGAGGAGCAGGCCCATCACGGCGGCCCCGCCGGCCGCCACGGCCAGCATCGCCGCGGCGCTGAGCACGCCGGTTTCGGCCAGCAGCAGGCCAAAGAAGGCGCCGAACATGAAGATCTCGCCGTGAGCCATGTTGATGATGCCCAACGTGCCAAAGACGAGGGTGTACCCGAGGGCGACGAGGCTGTAGGTCGCTCCCAGGCTCACGCCGTTGATGAGCTGCTGCATCCACACGGTCGTCGTGCGCTCCCGTCTGCACCGGCCGCGGCGCGGCCCAAAAGGACCGCGCCGCGCCGTGACTCAGCCGCCGAAAAAGCGGCTCTTAGGGGCCTTTCCGAATCGCTCGCTCCCGCTTACTTAAACTCCACGTACTCGCCGCCGCGCAGCTGCAGGATGGTGGCGTCCATCATCGGGTTTCCGTGATCGTCAAAGGAGAACAGCCCGGTGACGCCCTCGAAGTTGCGGATGCCGGCCAGGGCGTTCCGGAACCCTTGGCGGTCATTGGGGTTGCCTGAGCGCCGTGCCGCCTCGGCGAACAGCATCAGCCCGTCGTAGGCCTGGGCCGCGAACTGGTCAGGCACCCGCCCGTAGCGCTCCTGGTAGCGGGCTACGAAATCCTTGACCAGCGGGTTGTCCCGGCCCGGGAACCACGGGCTGCCCACGATGGCGCCTTCCGCCGCCTCGCCCGCAAGCCGGTACAACTCGGGCGAGTTGAACCCGTTGCCGCCGACGACCGGCTGGTTGAGACCAAGCTGGCGGGCTTGCTGCAGCAGCAGCGCGGCTTCCTTGTAAAGGGCCGACACGACCAGCACGTCCGGGTTGGCCTGCAGCACCTTGGTCAGCTGCGCCCGGAAATCGGTGTCGCCGTCGTGGAACGTCTCGATGGCCACCAGCTGGACGCCGTTGGCCCGCAGCTCCCGCTCCATCGTCTCGGCGGCCGACTTGGTAAAGTCGTTGTTGTTGGAGTACAGCAACGCCGCCGTCCGGTACCCGAGTTTCTCCTTGGAAACCCGGATGGTGGTGGGAATGACGCCCTCTTCCGGCAATGAGTTGCGGAAGACGTAGTCGCCGATCTCGCCGATGCCCACCGCCGTCGTGGAGATGCCCATGATGGTCACGCGGGCGCGATCCGCCGCCGGACCGGCCGCGAACATCTCGGGCGAATACGTGGGGCCGATGATGGCCAAAACCCGGTCGCGGTTGATGAGCTTGAGCACCGCGTTGACCGCGTCGGTGCGCTCGCCCCGGGAGTCCTCAAAGATGATCTCCACGGGCATGCCGTGGATGCCGCCGGCCGCGTTGATGGTGTCCCGGGCGAGCTCAAGGCCCTCCCGCTGGGAGTTTCCGTACGCAGCACCGTCCCCCGACAGCACCAGGACCGCCCCGAAGCGCCAGGCGCCGCTCTGGGCAAACGCGACGTCGGCGCCAAACCCGGCGACGGCACCGGCCACCAGCGCCGCGACCAGCACCGCCACAGCGCACAAGACGACTCGCACGCTACGCATCCGGCAAACCTCCTTTCATGGTCTGCAAGGCCCTAAAGCCAGCCGTATGCGGAGCCCACGGGCGCGCAGGACGCCCCGTGGGCTTTGTCCACCTAAGGCTTGTATACGGGCAAGATTCATCGGAATAGAACTACGATTCGACGGCGGCCCGCCTTCCCCTTCCCGCCTTCCGAGGCGTTCCTAGAGGTTTTCCGCCTGACGGACCGTTCTCCTCCGGGCCAGCAAACTTAACAGGAGGAAACTTTTCTTGCTCGCGGAATAATCGCCCGCGCGGAAGGAGCGTTTCCATGTCCCGGGAACTGCCCGTGTACAACCGCCTCAAACAGACCCGTCTGCGCCTTGGCATCAGCCAGAAAGAGCTCGCCGACGCCGCCGGCGTGACGCGCCAAGCCATCGGCGCCATCGAAGCCGGGCAATTCGCGCCCTCGGTGCACGTCGCGCTGCGCCTCGCCGGCGCCTTGGGATGCCGGGTGGAGGATTTGTTCTGGCTCGAGCCCCCGGGCCCGCGTCTCGCCGCCCACCTGCCCTTGGAAACGGAGGCCTCCCCCGGAACCCGGGTCGTCGTCGCACGCGTCGGCGACCGGTGGATGGCATACCCGCTGAGCGGGGACGACGCGTTTCGGTGGGAAACGATCCCTGCGGACGGCACGGTGCTGGCGGGCGGTGAACCGGCCGGAGCGCCGGCAGTAGGCGATAGGCTTGCACCCGCAGGCCGCTCGGTCGTGGTCGAGGCTTTCGACGCCCCGGCCGCCCTCGAACGCACGGTGGTCATCTCCGGCTGCACGCCGGCCCTCTCGCTTTGGGCCCGGGCCGCGGAGCGGTGGCAGCCGTCCCTGCGCGTCCACTGGACCTTTGCCAACAGCGAGCAGGCCCTCCTGGCCCTTGGGCGCGGCGAAGTCCATGCCGCCGGAACCCATCTTTACGATCCGGCGAGCGGCGACTTCAACTTGCCCCACGTGCGCCGCTTGCTGCCCGGGGCGGACGTCGTGCTCGTCAACTTGGGCGTGTGGGAGGAAGGGCTGCTGGTGCCGCCGGGCAATCCGCTGGGCCTCAAGGGGGCCGCGGACCTGGCCCGGGAAGACGTCACCCTCGTCAACCGCGAGGAAGGCGCAGGGTCGAGAATCGTCCTCGAGCTTGCCCTTGAAGAGGCGGGCCTCCCGCGGCAAGCGGTGCGCGGTTTCGACACCGTCGTGCACAGCCATATGGCCGTCGCCCGGTGCGTCGCATCGGGACAAGCCGACGCGGGCGTGAGCACGGCGGCCGTTGCGAGCCTGTACGGGCTTGGTTTTGTCCCCCTAAGAGAGGTCCGCTACGACCTGGCCCTGCGCCGGGAAACCCTCGGGTCGGCACCGGTCATGCAGTTGCTGGAAACCTTGCAACACCCCAAGGTACGCCTCCAGCTCGCGCACCTCGCGGGGTACGACACCAAGCGGACCGGTGACATCGTGGGCGAAACGGGGGATGCGCCGGGATGACCTCACCAGCCCGTCCTGCTCGCCTGCTTGCGCTCCTGCTGGCCCTCTCCTTCGCTGCCCTGCCGGCCCCGCCGCGGGCGGCCCAAGCGGCGGGAGTCATCACCGTCTCCGCGGCTGCGTCCCTGGAAGAAGCGCTGATGGCTATTAAGGCTGCCTTCGAAGCCGAGCACCCCGGGCTGCGCGTAGACCTGAACCTCGGGTCATCGGGCGCGCTGGGGCAGCAGATCCAGCGGGGCGCACCCGTGGACGTATTCCTGTCGGCCTCGGAGGCGCCCATGCAGGCCCTGGTGGAGCTGGGCCTCGTGGCGCCGGGCGACGTCCGGGTCTTCGCCACGGGCCGGCTGGTCCTCGTCGGCGGCCGCTATACCCCGGCCACGCTCGCCTATTGGGAAGACCTGTCCCACGCTGGCATCCGCCGGGTTGCGCTGGGCAACCCCGAGCACGTTCCGGCGGGGCAGTACGGGCAGGCTGTGCTCGAAAGCCTCGGCCTGTGGGAGCAAATCCGGGACAAGCTCGTCTTTGGCGAGGATGTGCGGCAGGTACTGGCCTACGTGGAGTCGGGAGGGGCCGACGCCGGCCTTGTCTACAGCACTGACGCCGCCGCAGCCCCTCGGGTGCGCATCATCGCCCACGCGCCCGCGGGGACGCATCCTCCCATCCGCTACCTCGCCGCGGTGGTGGGCGGTTCCAAAGCGCGAGCCGAAGCCCGGGCCTTTATGGAGTTCATGCTCTCCGCGGAGGGCCGGGCGGTTTTGCGGGAGCACGGCTTCGGCTCGCCGGAGGGGGCCAGCTATGACCCTTGAGCCTAGCCTATGGATCTCCTTGCGGGTCGCCCTGATGGCAACGGCACTGGTCGTGCTCGTCGGCCTGCCCCTGGCCTGGGCCCTCTCGCGCCCCGGATGGCCCGGCAAGACGCTCCTCGACATTGCGGTGAACTTGCCCCTGGTGCTGCCCCCGACGGTGCTCGGCTACTACCTTCTCTTGCTCATCGGCCGGGACGGACCCGTCGGGCGGTTGACCGAGAGCCTGTGGGGGTCGACCCTCATCTTTACCCAAGCGGCGGCGGTCCTGGCGGCCAGCTGCGTCTCCCTCCCTCTCTTTGTGCAGGTGACGCGCAACGCCCTTGAGGACATCCCGCAGGACGTGATCGAGGCGGCTACAGTATCCGGCGCGTCCCGCTGGGAAATTTTCCGCTACATCGCCTTCCCGCTGGCCCAGGGCGGGATATGGATCGGCCTGCTCCTCGCCTTCGCGCGGGCGCTGGGCGAGTTCGGCGCCACCGTGATGGTGGCCGGCAACATCCCCGGCCGCACGCAGACGATGGCCCTGGCCATCTATTCCGCCGTCCAGGCCGGAAACCACGAACGCGCCACGACGCTCGCCGTCTACCTAACTATGGTCGGGTCCATCGCCATGTGGGCCGGTTTCCGCCGGCGGGCGCTGTCTCAAGCGTATTTGTGGGGACGCGACAGGAGCTGAACCGGAGAGGTTCCTGGGTACTACCTCAAGTTGGAACTCTGAAAAACGAAGGCCGCCGTAGAAAATCTCTACGACGGCCTTCTGTATGGTGCCCCGCCAGGGACTCGAACCCCGAACCCACGGATTAAGAGTCCGCTGCTCTACCAATTGAGCTAGCGGGGCCTGGGTGGTAGCGGCGGCTGGATTCGAACCAGCGACACCACGGGTATGAACCGTGTGCTCTGACCAACTGAGCTACGCCGCCGTGACAACGCGCCCGGCACTACGTGCTGGACGCAAGCCTGGTTGCGGGGGCAGGACTCGAACCTGCAACCTTCGGGTTATGAGCCCGACGAGCTACCAAACTGCTCCACCCCGCGGCGACCTTGCGGTGCCGCCACCGCATCACGTATTATATACCGGCTCCCCAAAGGCGTCAACATGCAGGAATGCGCGGCGGCCGCGGGTAATGGTCCTGTGGATGGGGGAATCGCCCGTGGAAGTCATCAAGATCAGCCCGCGCGGCTACTGCTACGGCGTCGTCGACGCGATCAACCTGGCCAAGCGGGCCGCGCAGGATCCCCACGTGCCAAAGCCCGTGCACATCCTCGGGGCCATCGTACACAACCGCCACGCGGTCGCGGCCCTGGAGGAGTATGGCATCATTTCCCTGGACGGCGCCGACCGGGAGGCCCTTCTGGACCAGATCAAAAGCGGTACCGTCATCTTCACCGCCCACGGCGTTTCGCCGGCCGTGAAGCGCAAAGCTCAGGAGAAGGGCCTGTACTGCATCGACGCCACTTGCCCCGACGTGACGCGCACCCACGCGCTCGTGCGGGAGCTGGCCAGCCGCGGCTACACCATCCTGTACATCGGCAAGCGCGGCCACCCCGAACCGGAAGGCGTCATCGGCGAAGCGCCGGATCACGTCCACCTGGTGGAAACCGAGGCGGACGTGGACGCGCTCGACGTCACGGCGGAAAAGCTCGCGGTGACCACGCAGACGACGTTGAGCAAGTGGGACACCGAACGCGTCATCAACTACATCGTCCAGCGCTACCCGCACGTGGAAATCTACAACGACCTCTGCCTCGCCACCCAGGAGCGCCAGGAGGCCGCCGTCCAGCAAGGACGGGAGGCGGACCTCGTCATCGTCGTGGGGGACAAGCGCAGCAACAACTCCAACCGTCTCGTCCAGGTGGTGCAGGAGATCGCCGGCAGGCCCGCCCGGCTCATCGACAGCGCGACGGACATCGACCCCGAGTGGCTGCGGGGCGTGCGCCGGGTGGCGGTGACCGCCGGCTCCTCAACACCCAGCGAGATCACCCGGGAAGTCGTCCGCTACCTCGAATCCCTCGACCTCGACGTCCTGGCGCCCAAGCGCTAGGCGGCAAGCCTCCGGTGCAAGCACAGCCTGGCGCCCACCTGTCCCGGTGCGACGCCGGGCTGTGCTTTTGCGGATGGGCTTTCGGTACTGCGTCTGCCGGGCGGCGCCGGCGGGACGGCGAGCCAAGCGGCATCGCGAAGCGCCTTCCTTCCCGCCGGAGCACCCGTGCCGTCACGCCGTCCGGTCGGCGCTCTCAGCCCCTGCCTCCTCCTCGAGCCGGCTCAAGAGCTCCTCCTTGCGGCCAAAGGCGTACACGACCTGCGCGTAGCGCAAGCCTGCCCGGCGGGCGACCGCCTTGAGCGTCAGCCGCTCACCCCGCCGGAAAAGCTCCCGGGCCGCCTGCAGCGCGCGCTCGGTCGTCTCCTCCTTGGACAGCCGGCCCGGCTGCGGCTCCGCATAGCGGGCGGGAACGAGCGTCGGCTCGCCGCCGCTCATACGCTGGAACGCCTCCAGCGTAAACTTGTCGATGCGGCGAATCCCGGCGCCGATCTCATGCAGCGCCATCTCCTGCTGCTCGAGCTTGTGCCGGATGGCCCGCAGCTCCTCGGCCAGCACGTCCATCCCGCGGCGCACGGCCTGCTCCACCGCTTCCCCGGACGTGCCCGACGACCGGGCGGTCATGTCGCCCAAGGAGTCCAGCAAGTTCGCGAAGGCCCGGTACGCCCGCGCCCCGAGGTCGGCGTACAAGTCGTCCCCGCGCGGTTCGGCCAACACCGTCTCCCCCTCCCTATGCCGCTCCAGCATCCGCTCGGCGTTCTCCGCCTGCTCGATGGCGGCGTAGTACCGCTGCTTGGCGCGCTGCACCCGCTCATCCCTCCAGCCAGGAACGTTTTCAATCCTAGTCTTTGCTGAATGCGATTCATTTTATGCTGAGAAACCGGCGGCGAACGCCAATAAGTGGAGAAACCGCGCGCGGCGCTTTGCGATGGCCGGTCCAGGTCCGTATGCCCGGCCGCCTGTGGAGGACATAAACAGCAGGGGCTGCGCCGGCACCCCCGCTACACGCGGCGGCGGGTGCGCCGCTCCCAAAAGGCGGGGTGGAAAAGGACGAGCACAAAGAGGACCTCAAGACGGCCGACGATCATCAGGAAGGACAAGTACAGCTTGGCCGCGGCAGGCAGCGGCGCGAACGTGTGCCCCGGCCCGATGGCGCCAAACCCCGGCCCGATGTTGCCCAGCGACGCGATGGCCGCCGACGTGGCGGTGACCACGTCCAGGCCGGTGGCCGCCAGCACCACGACGCTCACGAACCACGCCGTCAGGTACAAGAACACGAATCCCGCGACCGCCGCGAACACCCGCTCCGAAACCGGGCGGTCTCCGATGCGCACGATCTGCACGGCCCGGGGGTGCAGCACCTGGTTGATCTCTTTTAGCCCGTGCTTGACCAAAACCAGGAGCCGGATGACCTTGGGGCCGCCGCTGGTAGAGCCGGCGCTGCCGCCCACCCACATGAGCACGAACAACACCGCCTGGCTCAAGGCGGGCCAAAGCGTGTAGGCTTCGGACGTGTAGCCCGTCGTGGTCATCACCGACACCGCCTGAAACACGGCCGGCCGCAAAGAGCCCCCCAGGCCCGAGCCGGTTTCCAAATGGAGGTCGACGGCGATGGCGAGGCTTGCCGCCGCGAGCAGCCCCGCGTACGTCCAAAATTCCCTGTCCCCCGCGGCCGTCCGCCAATCGCCGTGGCGGAACAGGCGGTACTGCAGCACGAAGTTGGTGCCGCCCAGGAACATGAACAGGATAAGCACCCACTCGGCCAGCGGGTTGTTCCATGCGGCCACGCTGGCATCGTGGGTCGAGTACCCGCCCGTCGCCACCGCCGTCAGCGCGTGGTTCACCGCGTCAAACCCGCTCACGCCGGTTCCAAGCAAAAGCAGCGCGGCCGCCGCGGTCAAGGCCAAGTAAATGACCCAGAGCATCCGGCCGCTCTCGGCCACCCGCGGCAGGAGCTTTTCCGGCGCCGGTCCCGGCACTTCCGCGCGGAAGAGCTGCTGGCTGCCCATGCCGAGCCGCGGAAACACCGATACGAATAGCACGATAATGCCCATGCCGCCCAGCCACTGCAAGAGGCTCCGCCACAAAAGCAGCGCCCGCGGCTGGTGGTCAAGGTCCATCATCACCGTCGCGCCGGTCGTGCTGAAACCGGATACGGACTCAAACAGAGCGTCCGCCCAGTGGGGAAACACGCCCGCGAACCAGAAAGGCAACGCCCCGGCGACGCCGGCCGCGGCCCAGCCCAGCGTTACGACGGCGATGGCCGTGCGGGGTTCAAGCTCCTCGTCGGCGCGAATGCGGCCAAGGAGCCACCCGGCCACGAGGGCGTGGGCCGCCGACCAGCCAAAAGCCCGGGCCGTCGGGTCGGCGACGGCGAGCGCGTAGGCGAAGGGGATGAGCATGAACAGGCCGATCATGACGAGGATCCGGCCGATGAGGCGAAGCAGAAGCAGCGGCTGCATGGCGGCGGGCCTTCACGTCCGGAAAAGATCCCGAGCCCGGTCGAGGGCGTCGACGGTGCCGAAAAGCACCAGGTGATCGTCGGCGTGAATCTCCGTCGCCCCTTTGGGCACGATGACCTCGTCGTACCGCACGACGGCGCCGACGACGGCCCCTTTGGGCATGCGCAGCTCCTCAAGGCGCATCCCTTCCGCCGGCGCCCCTTCCTCCACCACAAGCTCCACCGCGGCGGCCCGGCCTTCTTCGAGGAGCGACAAGGAGACGACCTCGTCCCGGCGGGCAAGCTTTAGAAGGGTGCTGGCCGTAATGAGCCGGGGCACGACGGACGCGTCGGCGCCCGCCCGCTCCGCGAGCGGCACGTAATCTTCGCGGGAAAGCTCGACGATGGCTTGGGGCACGCCCAACTGCTTGGCCGCGATGGTCGCCAAGAGATTCGTGGCGTCCTCGCCCGAGACGGCCACCAAGGCGTCGGAACGCTCGACAAGTTCTTCCCGGAGCACTTCCGGCTTGGCCCCGTCGCCGCAGATGATCAGGACGCCCGGCAAGTCGGCGGCCAGCTGGCTGCACCGGTCGGGATCCTTTTCGATGAGCTTGATCTCCACGCCCCGGCGCTGGCCACGGGTGAGAATTTGCGCCAGCGGAAACCCGACGCGGCCGCCCCCGACGATGGTGATTTCCCGCAGGCGCCGGGCCGGCGAGCCGACCAGCGATCGGATCTCGGGAAACGCCCCCGTCTGGCCCGAGAGATAGATCTTGTCGCCGGCCTGGATGGTCGTTTCGCCGTCGGGGATCATGATCGCATCGTCCCGCACGACGGCCGCGACGACGCAGCGCTGGGGGCGAATCTCCCGCAAGGGTCCCCGGGTGATGGGCGCGTCCTGCTCCACCCGGAGCCGCACGAGGCTCACCCGCCCGCTGGCGAAGTAGTCTACCTGGGTGGCGGTGGGCGTCTTGAGCAGGCGGGCGATTTCCAGCGCCGCTGCGCGCTCGGGGTTGACCACGACGTCGATGCCGAGCTGCTGCTGGGTAAAGGAGGGATCGTCGCCCGCGAGATAGTCCTCGTGACGTACGCGGGCGGCGCACACGGGCACCCGCCGGCGCTTGGCCGCCAGGCAGGCGATGATGTTGACCTCGTCGGGCCCCGCCACGGCCATCAGCACGTCGGTGTGATCGACGCCCGCCCGCTCCAGCACCTTGGGGCTCGCGCCGTTGCCGTGGATGGCCATGACGTCCAGGTTGTTGGTAACCTCGGTCAGAGCGTCCTCGTTCTGATCAATGACGACGATGTCGTGGCCTTCGGCCGCCAGGAGCTTCGCGATCTCGTAGCCCAGCTTGCCGGCCCCGACGACGATGACACGCAAAGGAAAGACTCCTCGTCGATGTTGTCCCTTGAGGGTGTTGTCCCTTGAGGGTGTTGTCCCTTGAGTATTCAGACTGAAATGAGGTTCTCCTTCAAGCGAGGACCGCATGCGCGGGATGCGCCGCGGTTTCCGGGAGGGAGTTGTTGTCCGCCAGGACGGGCACATAAGGCGCCGCCAGCCGGAAGCGCACCGTCTGGCCGATGGCCGGCGGGCTCGCCGTGGAAACCCGGATGACGACTTCCCGGGAAGGATCCCGCTCCATGCCGGCCCCGGCCACGGCGACCACGAGCTCCACCGAATCCCCCTCGTAGAGGACGGAGCGGACAAGCCCCGAAAACGGCCCCTCCGGGTCCAGCTGGAACCATTCGGGCCGCACGCAGACGGCGACGCTGCCCTCGGCCTTTTGGCAGGCGGGGTGGCACGGCAAAAGCCCCAGCGCCGTCGTGACGCACAGCCCGTCGGCCTCCACGAGCCGGCCGGGGAGGACGTTGGAGGCGCCGATGAAGCGAGCCACAAACTCCGTAGCCGGCAGGCTGTACAGCTCCTGCGGGGTGCCGACCTGCTCCAGGCGCCCGGCGCGCATGACGGCGATGCGGTCGCAGATGGCAAACGCGTCCCGCTGGTCGTGGGTGACGAAAACGGCCGTCACGCCCTCCTGCTTGAGGATGGCGCGGACTTCGTGCCGCATCTGGCACCGCAGGTTGGCGTCGAGGTTGCTGAAGGGCTCATCGAGCAGCAAGACGTCGGGGCGGGGTGCGAGCGCACGGGCCAAAGCCAAGCGCTGCTGCTGGCCGCCGGAAAGCTGGTGCGGATAGCGGTGGGCGCAGTCGGCCAAGCCGACGAGCTCGAGCACTTCCTGCACCCGGCGGTGCGCGTCCTTACGGCCCCGCAAGCCGAAACCGGCGTTGGCGGCCACGGTCAAGTGGGGGAACAAGGCGTAGTCCTGAAACACCATGCCCACGTGCCGCCGCTCCGGCGGCACCCACGCCCCGGCGCCCGCGACGGGCCGGCCGCCGACCATGATGCGGCCCGCATCCGGCGCCTCAAAGCCGGCGATCAGGCGCAGGGCGGTCGTCTTGCCGCAGCCGCTGGGACCGAGCAAGCCCATGATCTCGCCCGGCTCCACCGCGAAGCGGACGCCGTCCACCGCGGCCACCGGGCCAAACGACTTGCGCACATCCCACAGCTCGACTCCCGCCATCGGGCAGCCCTCCGAGCGGCTGGCGGGCTCCTGGGGCGTCCGCCGGCCTTCCTGCCGCGGCGCCTTAGGAATCCCTAATGTCGCCTTGAAGGTATCACAGCCCGCGGGAATTTGTCAACTTTGGCTCGCCATACAATTTCACGGGGATAACGGGCCGCGTTAAGGAGGGGACACTGCACGGTGCGCCGTGCGAGGGGAGTTTCGCCCGCCGCCGGCCGGCGGCTCGCCGGACTGGTTTTCGCCGCGCTGGCCGCCGGGCTCTGCCTATGGGCTCTTGGTGCGGCGGCGCTCCCGCCGGCACATCGGTGGCCGGCTTCCCGGCTGCAGCAAGCCTGGCCGGGGCTCCGGTGGTTGGCCGCGGCGGCCGCGGCGCTGTCTGGCGGGGCAGCCGAGGGGCCCCTCGCGGGCATACGGGTCGCCGTCGACGCGGGCCACGGCGGCACGGACCGGGGCGCGTGCCACCTGCCGTCAGGGCTGATCGAAAAGGAGATCAACCTGGATATGGCGATGCGGCTTGAGCGGGCGCTGGCCGCAGCCGGCGCGGAAGTGCTCCTCACCCGCCGGGACGACACGTTCCTTCCTTTGGACGAACGGGCGCGCCTTGCCAACGAGTGGGGCGCGGGCGTGTTCGTCAGCCTGCACGTCAACCGCTATCCGAGCCCCGCGTGCTTCGGCGCCCAGACGTTCCACCTTCCCGGCGCGGCGGAAGGGGAGCGCCTCGCCCTGCTCATCCAGGAGGAGCTGCGGCAAGTGTACCCGCCCAACTACCGGCAGGCTTTGCCGGGCAACTACCGGGTGCTGCGGGAAACCACCATGCCGGCGGCGCTGGTCGAGATTGGCTTTGTCACCAACGCGACCGATCGCGCCCTCATGCAGCAGGACGACTACCGGGAGCAGGTGGCGGCCGCGATCGTGCAGGCCATCGTGCGCTTTGTGCACGGCGAACCGGAGCTGCCGGCCGGGCTCGTCACCCGAGCACCCGGCGCAGGAGGATAACGGGGCGGGGCCGGACCGACCGGCGCCTGCGGCGGCGGTTACTTGCTTTCGGGCCATTGGCCCGCCGCTCGGGCGGCCGCTTCTCCGCGAGGGCCCGCACCGCCTCCCGCAGCCGCTCGACGTAGGGCCGGCTCAAGTACGCCTCGGCGCCCTTAAGGATAGTTTGCACGTAGTCGTTGTGGGGCGGGATTTCCTCGGCCGCCTTGGAGGCGACGACGTACGTCAGCACGTCCTCATAAACCTTGCCGCCGGGGGTTTCCACCCGGATGCGCTCGCGGCGGTAATGCTCGGGGGCGCCTTCCCGCTCGTCGAGCGCGGGCAGCTGCTCGGCGGGCAACCGGTAGAGCACCCCTTCGACGCTGCTCTCCGGGTCGGGCACCAAATCCGCGACGCCGCCCCGGCGGGTCCGGGAGTAGCGGGTGAAACCGAGGCGATATCCCCGTACCAGGGCTGGGCCGACGAGCTCAAACTCCTCCACGTCCCGCGCCAGATCTTCGGGGCTCATGCAAGACCCGTAGGCGAAATAGTACACGTCGTCCACGGACCGGCGACCCCCTTCGCGTGGGCTTCCTTTCATGGTACGCGCCACGGCGGAAGGTGTGCGGCGGCTGCGTGTGGAAAACCGGACGTGCGGTTGATCACGGTTCCTTGGAAAGGGTCCGCCGTCGCGGGCGGGCGCGGAGAAGACGATCCATGACATTGCTTGGCCTGCTCATCCTCTTGTCGGGTTTGTTCGTCGGGTGGAGCCTAGGCGCCAACGACGCGGCCAATGCCATGGGCACCGCCGTCGGCGCCCGGGTGCGCACCATCCGTGAGGCCGTCATCATCGTCGGCATCTTCAGTTTCGTCGGGGCGGTCACCTATGGCCACCGGGTCATTAAGACGATCGGTTCGGGGATCGTCCCCATGGATCAGTTGGAGGCGGGCCAGGCGACGCGGATCGCCCTCGCGGCCATGCTGGCGGCGGGCCTATGGCTCCTGTGGGCCACGTACCTCAAGCTGCCTGTATCCACCACCCACTCGGCGGTCGGCGCGGTGGCCGGGGCGGGCGTCGTGGCCGGGGGCGTGCCGATCTACTGGAGCAAGCTGCTGGACATCTTTATGGCGTGGATCCTGACGCCCGTGGGCGCCGCCATCTGCGGTTACGTGCTCTACCAGGTGCTGCGTGTCGTCCTGCGCTTCGTGGCGGTGCCCGACCGGGTGTGGGGGTGGCTCCTCACCATAAGCGGCATGTGGATGGCCTTTTCCTGGGGGGCCAACGACGTCGCCAACGCCACCGGCGTAATGGTGGGCGCGGGTTTCACGAGTCCTATCATGGCGTCTGTCCTGGGCGGCCTGGCCATCGTCCTCGGGATCGCCACGTGGGGCTACCGCGTCATGGAAACCGTCGGCACCCGCATCACGCACCTGATACCACCCATGGCGTTTGTCGCCGAGCTCGCCGCGGCGCTCAACGTGCAGATATACACCCTCCTGGGGCTGCCGGTGTCCACCACCCACTCCATCGTCGGAGCCATCTTTGGCGTCGGGTTGGTGCTCGGCCGCGCGGCGGTCGACCGGCGCACGGCGCGGGACATCGTCCTGGCTTGGGCCGCGACGCCCGCCGCCGCCGGCATCGTGAGCGGCTTCCTGTACTGGCTACTGGTACGGATCCTGTAGACGAATCGTCGCACGCGGGCGAGAGGGGGAGCAGGAATGCGCAACATCTTCGGCTGGATGGGCATGCGGGAACAGCAGCGGGCGCTTATGGCCTCCCACCAGCACATGGAACAAGTGCGTCAAGTCGTCCACTTGCTCAAGTCCGCGCTGGACCATTTCATCGCGGGCGACCTGGACAAGGTCAAGGACATCCACGAGCAGGTGACCGCGGCCGAGCGCCAGGCGGACGAGCTGCGCCGGGATCTGTTGGACCAGCTCTCGGAGGGCATGTTCCTGCCCGCGGACCGCGAAGACCTCGTGCACCTGGTGGAGAGGACCGACGACGTGGCCGACTACGCCAACTCCGCCTCCCGGCTCCTGGTGCTCTTTTTCAAGGCGCCCCCGGAAGACCTGCGCCCCGAGCTGACGCGGTTCGGCGAACTGCTGGTGGAAGCCGTCGAAAGGCTGTCGGAGGCCATGGACAAGCTCCTCGACGGGCAGCGCCGGGAGGCTTTGCAGCTGTGCACCGCCGTCGAGCGGTGCGAGGAGGAGGGCGACGCCCTCAAGGCTTCCCTCTACAGGCGCCTGCTGCAGCTCGACGTCTCCGCGGGCAAGATGATGCTCCTCCACGACCTGATCGAATCGATGGAAAACACCGCCGACCGGGCCGAGGACACCGCGGACCTGGTGCGGGTGCTGGCCGTCAAGCTTCGCTGACCGCGACGGCCCCCGGAAACGCAGGAAGTTCCAAGGCGAAACCGCGGCCGCCGGCCGCGGTTTCGATCCATTTGAGGTGCGCCCCGTCGAATATAGAGGCGCTCAGCGGGTCCATGACGATGGTGAACCCGTCGCATGCGACCTGAACATCCCCGGGCCGGCAGTCGTCAAAGGCCATGCCATAGGTGACGCGGCGGCTCAAGCCTTTGAGCCAAATCCGCAAGGCTTTGCCATCCTTGCCCCGGGAGCGCATGTACTCCCGCATCTTTTCGGCCGCCACCGGGTCGACGACGATGACGGGCGCACCACCGGCCGGCCGGCTTGCGCCTGCCCCGGCGGACGGGGCGGGCGTGTCAGCGGAGCCAGGCAAAGGTGTTGACCGCCTGCAGCCAATATTCTTGGTTGTTGCCGCTGTACTGCGACGTGAGCCCGATCCACTGCAGGTAGACGTTGTTGTCGCCCTGGTTAAAGAACACGGTGCGCACCATGGCCGTCTGCCCGGCGGCCGTCCGCCCCTGGATCACGACAAACCGCGCCTGCAGGCCGTTGCTCGTGGTGATGGTGCGGTTTTCGGTCGTTTGGACGTTGGTCAGCAGGTGCTGGAACTGGTTGGGGACCGACTGCCGCGCCCGGTCCAGCGCCGCGCTGCCGCCGGCGAAACTCGCCACCCGGATGACGGGGCTGCCGCCGCCCAAGGTGATCTCCAGCAGCTTTTCGCCGAAGATCTCGCGCTCCACATACGACTGGCCCTGGGAAGGCACGAGGAGCTCATAGAGGCGGCTGTCGCCTTGGTACCACCAGAAGCGCTGATCTGTATGGATGTAAAATTCCCCTTGGTACTGCGCGAAGGCCGCCGCCGTCCCGAGCAAGAGCACGAGCAGCGTCCAAAAGGCCGTAATCCGAATGCGGCCCGGCACCGGCACCAGCTCCTTTCCTAAATAGATTGTCGCGCGTTTTCGTCCTCACGCCCTGCTGGCTTTCATCACCGCGCCTGCCGGTCGGCCCGGGCGCGCCGCTCCCGGGCCTCGGCCAGCCGGGCTTCTTTCCGGGCGGCCGCGGCCTCATACAGCTCCCGGTCCTCATCGGTTTCCAAGAGCAGCGGGGGCACGGCCTTGACGGGCCGGCCGTTCGCGTCCACGAGCACAAACGTCGTAAACGCTTCGCACGTCAACCACGGCTCCCGGCCCGGGTCGGCCAAGTCCTTGCCGTACACCTTGACGTAAACCTCGAGGGAGCTCTTGCCCGTATACGTGACCCGGGCCTGCAAATGGAGCATTTGGCCTTCCTTAACGGGATGGAAAAAATGGACGCGGTCCATGCTCAAGGTGACGACCGCCGGGGAGCCGCAATGCTCCATGGCCGTAACGCCGGCCACCTGGTCGATGAGGGAGAGGATGTGGCCGCCGAAGACGGTGCCGTGATGGTTGCAGTGGGGCGGCACGACGATTTCTTTGAGCTCGGTGTACGAATCCCGCCAGGACTTTGCTTCCATTAGGCCCATGTTGCCCCCGGTGGCGCAAGGAGCGTGGTGCCGGAGGCGGGACTCGAACCCGCACGGGGGTTACCCAAGCGATTTTAAGTCGCCCGCGTCTGCCGTTCCGCCACTCCGGCCCGGTCCCTTCCACATGCAAGCCCATTATATCCCCCGGCCGCTGGCAGGGTCAACGAGCGTGGGACGGCCCGCCGGCGATGGACTTACGCATCGAGGAGATACGCCGGATCCCGCCCCATCCGGGCCGCCCACAGGACCAGGCCGTCCAGCAGGTCCGCCTCGCTGACGATCAGCTCCCCGGCGCCCAGCCCCTCCATGACCGCGTGCACGACGGCCGTCCCCGCGAGGATGATGTCGGCCCGCTGGGGCTGCAGCCCCGGCCAAGCGCGCCGCTGGGCAACCGTGGAAGCCCGCATCTCGTCCAGCATCCGGGCCACCGCCGCCCGGGTCAGCCGGTAGCCGTGCACCTTATCCGGGTCATAGGGCACGAGCCGCTGATCCATGGCTGCCAGCGTCGTGGCCGTCCCGCCGACGCCGATGAGCCTGTGGCCCTCGGATTCGTCGAAAGCGCCAGAAGCTGCGCTCCCGGCCGATTGCCGGTCCACCCCGAGCCGTTCCCACAAAGGCGCTAGGCGCTCCTCGACGGCCGCTTCGAGCGCGCGCCAATCCGCGCCGCTGATAGGGTCCGACCGGACGCACAACTCGGTCATGCGCACCGCACCCACGTCGGCGCTGGCCCGGGCGATCAGGCTGCCGCCCGCCGTTCCGCGAACGACTTCGGTGCTGCCGCCGCCCACGTCCACGACCCAGACGCTCGCGCCGGGAGCCATCGGTCGGCCGCCCGCAAGGGCGAAAGCTCCGGTCGCCGGCCCGGCGACGACATCCGCCGCCGAGCCGCCCGGCAAACCCCGTACCGCTCCCAGAAAGGACAGGGCCGCCTCACCCGGACCGCTCAAGATGGCCACGGAAACGCCGTGCTCCCGCTCGGCCCGCCGGCGAAACTCGTCGCGGTCGGCGGCGTCCCGCAAGGCGCTCGTGCCGGCCACGACCACGGCGGCGCCCATGGCGCGGGCTCTCGCGGCAAACTCGCCCACCGCGGCCAAGGTGCGCTCGACCGCTTCCGGCGCCAGCCGCCGCGCCCGGTCGACGCCTTGGCCAAGGCGCGTGAGCCGCAGGTCGCGGGCGATGGGCACCGGCGTTTCCCCCGAGACGTCGGCCACCAACAGGCGCACCGAGTTGGTGCCGATGTCGATGGCCGCCCAGCGATGGCCGGTCGCCTGGCGCATGGAGCTACGCCTCCCCGTCCACAGCGCAAAAGCGCCAGCATTCGTCGTCGCCGTCCAAGGGCACGCCGGCCTCGACCAGCTGTCGCTCCACTCCTTGGCCGATGGGGTTGTCGCCGCGGCCGGCGAAGTCGGCGTAGTGGGCGTGCAGGCATTTAACGCCCCGGGCCCAGCGGATGCCTGCGACGCCGGTTTCCGCCAGCGACCGCCACTGGCGCGGGAAATCCCGCTTAAGCTCCTCCCGCCATTCGGGCGGTACGCGCCGCAGCCGGTCCTCGGCGGCGGCCCGGTGCGCGGCCGTCACGGCCTCGGCAAACGCGGCGTCGCGGTCGCGCACCTCCTCGTAGCGGGCGATCCAGCCGTCGGCCTCCAGGCGGCTGATGGCTTGGACCAACAGCGGGCACGTGAGCCAGTACACCGTCGGGAAGATGTCCCACCCGCCCTCTTTGCGGCTGACCGGGGCGACGGCGGTGACCTGCGGGTAGCCGTAGCGGCAGCGGCGGCAAATCTCCGTCACCGCCCGGGGCCGGCGGCCCAGCTGGCGGGCGATGACCTCTATGTCATGTTCGGTCGGCGCCGCTGCGGGCGTTGTCTGCGCTGTTGCCATGGTGCTCCGAAACCTGCCTCAACAAAAAGGCATCCCGGTGGGGATGCCTTTCGTTTCAAGAATTTAACCGCATGGTCAAGCCGGCTGGCTTTAGAATGCTCTGCGGGTTCCCCGGCCCCCTCGCTTCGCGTCCTGGCTCTTTCGCAGGTGCGCCAGGCGCTCGTCGCTCTCGCGCATGAAGCGCGACAGCTTATCCTCAAACGACTTGGGGGCACGACCGCGGCCGCCGCGTGCCGGCCTGCGGGCAGCAGGGGACGGGTTATTCACCTGGCGGATGGAAAGGCCGATCTTGCCGTCCTTCATGTTGATGACCTTGACCTTCACGATATCGTTTTCCTTGAGATAGTCCTTGATATCGTGAACGTAAGCGTCAGCAACCTCCGAGATGTGCACCAGACCAGTCTTTCCCTCACCCAACTCGACGAACGCGCCGAAGTTGGTGATGCCGGTGACCCTCCCCTCCAAAATGCTGCCAACTTCAATGGTCATGCGGAAACAAATTCCTCCTCTGTAGAGTTACCGCGGGGAACCCGCGGACACCACTATTATACGTGTTGAGAATTTTTGTGTCAATCAATGGGAACCGATTTTGCCCAGGGACATGCACCGCTTCCCGGAACACCGGCGCGCTCACGGGCGCGCCCCTTGCCCGCCGTCAATAACAATGACCGGAGTTTCGCCGGGCATCACAAGTCCCAGCTCCTCCCGGGCGACTCGCTCGATGTAGGCGTCGGTGTCATACTCTTCCAGCTCGGCCCGCAGGCGCGCGTTGAGCGCCTCGTAGCGCTCGATCTCCGCCCGCACCCGGTCGATCTCCGCCTGCATGGCCCGCATGCGCAGGAAACCGTCGACGTATCCATAGAGCAGGTACGCCGCCAGGACCAGCACCCCAAGGAAGACGAAAAAGCGGGGCTTGACGCGCAGCCGGCCCCCGCCGCCGCGGTCCATGGCCATCACCCCGCGCCTCGGGAATCCAACTGCTGGCCCGTGTTCGACGCGCCATGAAAGGATCCCTCCGGGCAACCGGCCATCACCGGCGCCACCATGCAAGCCCGGCCCGCCACGGCGCCGTCCGCCAGCTCCACCGCGCCCAACCGGCGCGGCCTGGCCGCCACCGCCCGGAGGGCAGGGCCACGGTCAGGCTGCGCCATATCATCGCGGGCGCGGCCGCAAGCCACGTCACAAGGTGCGCCACCCAAGCCGCCGCGGCCGCCGCTCCCCGCACCAGAGCCAGGAGGAGCGCCAGCAGCGGACCGCTCAAGAAGGCAAAGTAAAGGGCGAGCCCTGCGCCGAGTCCCAAGAGGACGTACAGCCGCAGCTCGCCCCGGTTGGCCTCAAGCAAAATGACCGCGGTCAGGGGGGTGAGCACGACCCAGTACAAGAGGTCCAAGATCCAGCCGAACGGGCCGCGCCGGCCTCCTACGCCCCGCAGGACCCGCAGAACGTCAAATAGGGCGCCCATGATCAGCCCGCCCGCGACAGTCGCGGCGAAGGCTTGCATTTGCTCCAGCAAGGACGGCATTGGCTTTCACCTCAAGCGACAGACGCATCGTGGCCCAGGACCCAACCATCGTATGCGCCCGCCGCCTGCGGGGTGAAAGGCCGCCTCCGGGGTGAAAGGCCGCCTGCGGGATGAAAGGCCTCCTGCGGGGAGGCCGCCCGGGAGGTCAAGCGCGGCACCGGGCGGCTGCCCGGGCGTGGAAAACCCGGGCGCTTCCGGCAGCGCCCGGGGAGACGGCGCCTACCTGAACAGCCGCCCCAAAAGCCCTTTGCCCTTTTTCGCCACGCTGTCCCCGGCGTACTCGAGCCCGTGGACGAAGCCCGTCAGCCCCAGCGCGCCGGTTTCCAGGTTGAGCTCCTTGATGTGCAAGTCCTCGCCGCGCACAAACAGCATGCCGGCGTCGGTTTCCACCACGACCTCCTGGTTGTCGAAGCTCTCGACGTTGACGACTCCCTCCATCTGAAGGGCTTCGCGGTTTCTGAGCGAGAGCTGGTGCTTGCGGCGCACGACCGCCTTCTTGTCTTCCGTCACCCGCACGGCCCCCCTTTTCGCGGCGATGCCTGTCCGCCGGCGTCGCTAATACGTATGCCGGCCGGGGGCCGGGGATGACTGCGGGATGCCCGTCAATCCCACAGGCGACGAATCTCGATCCCGTCAAAGAAGAACTCCACGATCTCCTCCGGCGAGCGGCCTTCGCGGGCGAGCTTGTACGCGTCCCACTGGCTCAAGCCTACGCCGTGGCCAAAGCCGCGGCCCGTGGCCATCATCCGCCCGTTGCCGACCTCCAGGTCGTCGATGAGCGTCGAGCGCAGCCGCTCGGGCCCCACCGCGAGGCGGAAGTCGTTGCCGCTGATGGTGCGGGTCCCTTCGCTTCCCTCCACGACGAAGGCCGTCACCCGCTGCGAGGGCCCCCGCTCGCCGATGCGGACGTCACGCACCTCGCCGACGTCGATGTTCTTTTCCCGCAGGGCGCGGCCGACCTCGTCGAGGCTCAGGTTGACGGTCCAGCGGGCGGTTTCCTCGGGTACGAATTCGTTCTCGCCCGTGTCGACGCTCTTGATGTAGGGCGGGTCTTCTTCCTGGGCCAGTCCCTCCCGGGCGGTGGCGGTGCGCCCGCCGCTGTAGGAGTGAAACCAGGCCCGCACCGTTTCGCCCTGGTACGTCATGACCTCGCCCCGGGTGCGATCGACGCCCCGCTCGATGGCGGGCGTGATGTTGCCGGGGTTGTAAGCCTGGGCCGCTTCATGGTGCGCGGGGATCTCCCGCCCGCCGGTTTCCTCAAGGTAGCGGACGGCGAAGCTGCGGGCCAGGATGGCCTGGGCGGCGTAGGCCTCTTCCGGCCAGTCCTGCTCTTCGGTCTGCCCCCGCGCGGGCAGCCGGCCCATCTCGCCGGCGACGACGCCCTTGATGTATTGCTCCATCGGCATCGTCTCGCGGCGGCCATCCTCGTGCACCAGCGTCACCGACGGCTCCTCCCGGCCGGTCTCCTCCCGGCCCTGGCGGCCGCTGGCGAAAAAGAGCGCTCCCAGGGCCAGAAGTAGGACTACGGCCCCAAACACCACCGTGCGCAGGCGCGCACCGTCCATCGCGCTCCACCTTCTTTCGTCCCGATTTCAGTGAAAGCCCGCCGTATAGTGTGCGAAGGAGCGTTCCAGCCTATGCCGCAAGGAGGAATTCGATCCGAACCCCCGAATAGACAGCTATGTAAAACTTTCCAAAGGAGGCGCCTTCTGTGAACAAGAGCGAACTCGTTGCCCGGGTCGCCGAGAAGAGCAACCTGACCAAGAAGACTGCCGCCGAAGCGGTCGAAGCAGTCTTCGCGTCCATCTCCGAGGCGCTGGCCGCCGGTGAAAAGGTGACGCTGGTGGGCTTTGGCACGTTCGAGGTGCGCAGCCGTGCAGCGCGCCGCGGCGTGAACCCGGCAACGCGGGAGGCGATCCAGATCCCGGCGGGCAAGGTGCCGGCGTTCAAGGCGGGCAAGTCCCTCAAGCAGCAGGTGGCTGGCCGGTAATCGATGGATAAACGCCCCCGGGCCGACCTGCAGCCTCTTCTCGACGTCATGGCCCGGCTGCGTTCGCCGGAGGGCTGCCCGTGGGACCGGCAGCAGACCCACGACAGCCTCAAGCGGTACCTGCTGGAGGAGTCGTACGAGCTGCTGGACGCCATTGACGCGGGCGACGATACGGCGCTCGTCGAAGAGCTGGGCGACGTGTTGCTGCAGGTGGTGTTCCACGCCCAGATCGCCGCGGAAACCGGCCGCTTCAGCATGGCGGACGTCATCGACGTCCTGGTGCGAAAGCTCATCCGCCGCCATCCGCACGTCTTCGGCGACGTCCAGGCCGAAGACGCGGCGGCCGTCGTGCGCAACTGGGAAGCCATCAAGCAGGAGGAAAAAGCCGGGCGCGAGCCCGGCCCGGAGGCGTCTTCGATCCTGAGCGGCATCCCGCGCCACCTGCCGGCCCTCATGGAGGCGGAAAAGGTGCAGGACCGGGCCGCCCGGGTCGGTTTCCAGTGGGACGACGTGGCCGGGGCGTGGGAGAAGGTCCAAGAGGAGCTGGGCGAGCTCGAGCAGGCCCTTCGCGGCCGGAGCGAGACGGGACAGGAGCGGGCACGGGTCGCGGAGGAGTTCGGCGACGTCCTGTTTGCCCTCGTCAACGTGGCCCGCTACTTGGAGATCGATCCCGAGCAGGCCCTCCGGTCGTCCACCGCCAAGTTCCGGCAGCGCTTCCGGCATATCGAAACCAGGGCGCGGGCGCAAGGGCGCGATTTGCGCGACATGACCTTGGCCGAAATGGACGCTCTGTGGGAAGAGGCCAAAGAGTAGCAAGACGGGGCCTCACCGGGCCGCCCAAATGGGCGCCTGGCGGGGCCCCGTGCGTCTTTCCGCGGGCCGGTTTCGCCGCGGCGGCGCCGGGCCACAAGCGCCCGTGCCGCCGCCTTGTGCCCTCACTGCTCCATCTGCTTGGCGAGAAAGCCCGCCGCGGTTTCCACGAGCTTGAGCTCGAGCTCTCCCATCTTTTTGTCCGCGTCGCGGGTGCCCAAGATGACCGCACCGATGGGGTCACCCTCGGCGATGATGGGCGCGATGACCATCGACGCAAAGGACCAGACCTGGTCGTCATCCTCCTCGAGGGTCACGCCCGGCTCGCCGGGCTTGGGCAAAAGCAGCGAGCGGCGGTTCTCCATCACCTTTTCCACAAGGGACGGCACCGGCTTGTCCATCCACTGCTTCTTGGGCGCGCCGGCGACCGCCACCACCGCGTCCCGGTCGGAGATCAGGGCGATATGGTTGGTGGTCTCATGCAGCGAGTCGGCGTACTCCTGCGCAAAGTCGCCCAACTCGCCGATGGGGGAATACTTTTTGAGAATGACCTCGCCCTCGCGGTCCACAAAGATCTCCAGGGGATCTCCTTCCCGAATCCGCAGGGTGCGGCGGATCTCTTTGGGGATAACGACGCGGCCGAGGTCATCGATGCGGCGCACGATCCCGGTTGCTTTCACTGTGAGCTGCCCCCCTCCTTTGCCATGTAGTTGCCGGCGTCTTGGGCTTGGGCGCCGGGGATTAGGCCCGGCCCCTTAGGCCCTGCCGCCTTGGACCGCCTGCACCCGGGGTGGGTCGGCCTTGTTGTTCGTGCCGGCCTTGGGCCATGCGTCCCGCATCTCCCGCAACACTTCCTCAATCAGCTTGAGGAGGTCCCGCTCGCCGAGCCCCCGGCTGCGCAGCTTGACGAGGGCGGTGCGGGTCGGCGAAAGCAGCACCCGCCCCCGGAACTTGCGGCTCAGCTGCAGCGCCCCTTCCCTGGGCAGCACCACACCGGCGAGCAGCCGGATGACGACCTCGTCCTTGTCGCCGCTGACGGCGGCAACGTGGCTCTCCTTGGCCAGCACCTTGATGCGGGCCACCGCCAGGAGGTTCCGCACCGGCGCCGGCATGGGGCCGAAGCGGTCCTCCAGTTCCTCCTGCAGGTCGGCCACGTCCTCGACGCGGCGTACGCCGACCACTTTCTTGTAGACCTCGACCTTGCGCTGCGGGTCCGGCACGTAGTCGTCGGAGACGTACGCGTCCACGTTCAGGTCGATGACGGGATCCGGTGGTTCCTGGACCACCTCCCCCTTCACCTCGCGCACCGCTTCCTCCAGGAGTTTGCAGTAGAGCTCAAAGCCCACCGAAGCGATGTGGCCGTGCTGTTCCGGGCCGAGGAGATTGCCCGCGCCCCGGATCTCCAGGTCCCGCATGGCGATCTTGAAGCCCGACCCGAGCTCGGTGAACTCCCGGATGGCCTGCAAGCGCTTCTCCGCGTCCTCGGTCAGTATTTTGTCCCTGCGGTAGGTGAAATACGCATAGGCAACCCGGTTGCTCCGGCCCACCCGTCCCCTGAGCTGGTAAAGCTGCGCCAGCCCCAGCCGGTCCGCGTCGTCCACGATGAGCGTGTTGACGTTGGCGATGTCCATCCCGGTTTCGATGATGGTGCTGCACAGGAGCACGTCGACTTCGCCGTTGAGGAAATCTAGCATCACCCGCTCCAGCACGTCCTCGTCCATCTGGCCGTGGGCGATGGCGATGCGGGCTTCGGGCACCAGGTCCCGCAGCCGCTCGCCAAACCGCTCGATGTCCTGCACCCGGTTGTGGACGAAGTACACCTGGCCGCCGCGGGCGAGCTCCCGCAGGATCGCCTCCCGCACCAGCTCGTCGTGGTACTCCACCACGTACGTGCGGATGGGAAACCGGTCTTCGGGCGGCGTCTCGATGACGCTCATGTCGCGCACGCCGACGAGGGCCATGTGCAGCGTGCGGGGAATGGGCGTGGCGCTTAACGTGAGCACGTCCACGGACCGGCGCAGCTCCTTGAGGCGCTCCTTTTGGGCGACGCCGAAACGCTGCTCCTCGTCGACGATGACAAGGCCCAGTTGCTTGAACTGCACGTCCTTGGACAACAGCCGGTGAGTGCCGATGACGATGTCCACCGTCCCGGCGGCCAGGCCCTTGAGGATCCGGTTCTGCTCGGCCGGCGACTGGAAGCGGCTCAACGCCTCGATGCGCACCGGATACTGGGCAAACCGATCCCGGAACGTGCGCAGGTGCTGCTGGGCGAGAATCGTGGTGGGCACCAGCACCGCCACCTGCTTTGTGTCCATGACGGCCTTGAAGGCGGCCCGCATGGCCACCTCCGTCTTGCCGAAGCCCACGTCGCCGCAAAGGAGCCGGTCCATGGGCCGCGGCCGCTCCATGTCGGCCTTGATCTCTTCGATGGCCCGCCGCTGGTCGGGCGTCTCTTCATACGGAAACGCGTCGTCGAACTGCTGCTCCCAGACGGTGTCCCGGGGAAACGCGTGGCCCGGCAGCGCCTCCCGCTCCGCGTAAAGCTTGAGCAATCCATGGGCCAGCTCCTTGACGGATTCGGTGACGCGCTTTTTCACCCGGCTCCAGTCGCTGCCGCCCAGGCGGCTCAAGCGAGGCGCCTGGCCTTCGACGCCGATGTACTTTTGCAGCATGTCGACTTGCTCGGTGGGCACGTACAGCTTGTCGTCGCCCGCGTACTGCACCACCAAGTAGTCCTTGTGCACGCCGCTGATAAGCAGCGTCTCCACGCCCAGATAGCGGCCGATCCCGTGGTTGACGTGAACGACCAGGTCGCCGACTTTAAGGTCGTCCAGGCGCGCGCCCGTACCGGTGCGGGGCCTGGTGCCGCGGCGCACTTTGCGCTGGCCAAAGGTCTCAAGCTCCGTAAGGAGCAAGAGCTTCAGACCCGGCACCTCGCAGCCCGCGCTCAAAGGCGCCGTGACGATGGTCACCGTGCCGAGCGGCAGCGGCGCCTGCGGGGCGCGTGTGGCGCCATTGGACTGGGTGCCGTCGGATTGCGCGCCGTTGGATTGGGCGCCGTCGGATTGGGCGCCGTCGAATTGGGCGCCGTTGGATTGAGCGCCGTCGAATTGGGCGCCGTTGGATTGAGCGCCGTTGGATTGGACACCGTTCGATTTGGCACCGTTGGAGTGGGCGCTGCCACCTGCCGGCGCGCCGCCCGCCGCGACCTCCCGGTCGCCGGCATCGCCGGCCGCCTTGCCGTTGCTGCCGGCGATGCTCGGCGCCGCCGCCCGGCGCACGGGGATCTCCTCGTCCCGCAGCACCGTCTCCACCCGCTCGGCCCGCTCGGGCGTCGCGGCGGCGATGAGAATGCGCCATCCTTGCCGGCGCCGCTCCCGCACCGCGTCCACGAAAGCCTCGATCTTGCCGTGAAAGCCGGGAGCCGGGCGCGACGACACCTCAAGCTCCGCCACGTCCTCAAGCCCCGGCACATGCTGCTTGAGGCCGCACGTAAACAGGGCGGGCCGGCGCCGGGCCGCCCGCAGGAGATCGTCCCAGTCGGTAAACAGCTGGCCCGCCTCCGGCAGCACCCGCCCGCGCTCCAGCAGTCCCGCGTGGTTGTGCGCGTAGTCCGAATGGAAGAGATTGAGCTGCTCCCGGGTGCGGGCCGGCTCGTCGACCACGACCGGGCCGTCGGCCAAGTAATCGATCAGCGTCTCGAGGGCCGGGTAAAAGAAGGCTTTGTACTGCTCGACGCCGTGGAAGCGGCGCCCCGTCAGGATCGCCTCCGCGTGCGCGTCCACCCGCTGGCGCAGGTCGGCCTTGGCGGCCTCAAACCCGGCCCGGTGCAGCCGGTTTACCTGCCGCTCCGCGGAAACCTGGATCGCCTCCACGGCGGCTGCCGGGTCGGCCGGTGCGGGCGCTTCCCACGCGGGACCGATGACAAGCCGCTCGGCAGCGGCGGCGGAGCGCTGCGACTCTACGTCAAACCAGCGGATCGTGTCGACCTCGTCGTCGAAAAAGTCGATCCGGGCCGGCTGGGGCGCGGTCATCGGAAACACGTCGACGAGCCCGCCCCGCACGCTGAACTGGCCGCGCCCTTCGACCTGGTCGACGCGCTCGTAGCCGACGTGCGCGAGGTAGCCGGCCAGCGCGCCGGGCTCAAGCCGCTGGCCGGGCGTGATGGTGCGAATCATGGCCGCCAAGACGTCCCGGGGCGCGAGGCGCTCCACCACCGCCTGCACGGGCGCCACCACCAGCACCGGCTCTCCCTGGGCGAGCCGCTCAAGCACCGCAAGGCGGGCGACAGCCACTTCCTTGGGCACCGGCAGCTCTTCGTGGGGCCAAACCTCCCGGGCCGGGAAAAGGAGCACGTCCTCCCCGGGCAAGGCCGCGGCGAGATCGTCCCGGAGCCGCTCGGCCTGGTTAGGGCCGGCCGCCACCACCAAAAGCGGCCGCCGGCCGCCCTTGGGCCAGCCGGCGCGGTAGAGGGCGGCGATCAGCAGCACCTTGTGGGCCGGCGTAAAGCCGTGCAGCAGGCGAGCAGGCGGATCCGCCCCCACCCGCTGGCCGCCGTAGAGCCACCGGAATTCGCGCGATTCGCTCAACAAATCAAAGATGCCCGTGTGATGCAAATGGATTCCCCCCGTCCGCCGCGCGCGGGCATACCGCCCCGGCGCCCGGCGGCCATCCCCGGTCCTGCATGCGAGGGACGCGCCCGTGTGCGTGCATGGGCGCGTCAAAACATTTGAAAAGGCGCTGCCGCCCCTATGGGGCATGGTCGCCTTTGCCGCGTCATCGAAGCGCGATCCGCCCTTCGAATGGCAATCTCATTATAGGCACGGCCGCGGGACGCGATCAACCAAGCCCCGTCACGGCTCGTATTATGGCGCCGCCCCATCGGCCTTATTCGCTTTATTGTACTTGTTCATGGCCGCCGCTGTGCCTTCCAAGACCCACGTGCGCGCCGCCTCCGCGCCCTGTTTCGCCAGCGCCTCAAACAAGGCGGTCTCCTCGCGGTCCAGCGGCTTAAGCACGTACTCCGCCGCCGTCAAGGGCGCGGGCGGGCGGCCGATGCCGAGCCGCACCCGGGGGAAGTTTTGGCTGCCCAGATGGGTAATGATGGACTGCATCCCCTTGTGGCCGCCGGAGCTGCCGGCGGGGCGCACCCGCAAGGTGCCGGCCGGCAGGTCGAGATCGTCGTAGACAACCAAAAGATCCTCGAGATCGACGCGGTGGTAGCGCACCAGCGGCTCCACCGCCTCGCCGCTCAAGTTCATGTACGTCTGCGGCTTGACCAGCATGACGGGGTGGCCGCCCAGGTTGCCGCTGCCCACGAGGCTCTCGCTCCAGTGGCGGCGGCAGCGGACGCCAAGCTCTGCGGCGAGCAGGTCGACGACCCAAAAGCCGATGTTGTGGCGGGTCCGTTCGTAGCGCGGGCCCGGGTTGCCCAGGCCAACGATGATCTTCAGGGTTCGCTAGCCCTCCTTGGCGTCGCCGGCGCCCTCCTCTCCGGCGTCGTCCGCCCCTGCACGCTCCGCCTCGGCCGTCCCGGCGGCGTCATCGCCCGGGGGCTCCTGCGGCATCGCAGCGTCCTCCCCGGCCGCGGCAGCCCGGTCGACCCGCGGCCGGGCGATGGTCAGCACGACGTCGTCCGCGTCATGGCGGATCCTTACGCCCGGCGGCACCGGCACGTCCCTGACCGCGACCGCATCGCCCGGCGACAGGCCGGAAACGTCCACCTGCAGGCGGTCGGGGATGGCCGCCGGCAGGCACGCCACCGCGACCTCCCGCAGCACCAGGTTGACGATTCCGTCGCCCTGCGGGCTGCCGGCCGCCTCGATCGGAACAGTAGTCTCGATCTCGCGGTCGAGGGCAACCGCGTGAAAGTCGACATGCCGCACGACGCCGCTCACCGGATGCCGGTGCACATCCTTGATGAGCACCGGCTGCCGCACGGAGCCGTCCTCGTTCAAGACGAGCTCGACCAAGCCGTGCGCGCCGGCGCCCTGGAGGATGCGCTCAAGCTCCCGCGCATCGACCGCCACCGGCACGGGCGACCGCCCCGGACCGTACAGGATCCCCGGCACTTGGCCGCCCCGCCGGACTTGCCGGGCGCTGCGGGTGCCCGAGGCCGGACGTACGGTCACCGGCAACGCTTGCGTCTCCATCCCGATCCCTCCTCGCTGCGCCTGTCCTATGTGCTTCCCCAAGGACAGGGCGGCTAGTCGCGAGGGTCAGGACGGCAACGCGCCGCAGGCGCAAGACGCTGCTTTTCCCCGCGGCCGGGGCCGCGGCCTTTGGCTGGCAGGCGCCCCCGGCGCGGCGGTTTCCCGCCCTAGGCCCACGGGCGCCTGGACGTTCGGCGACGCTAGACTTCAAACAGCTTGCTCACGGAAATCTCTTCAAAGATGCGCCGGATCGCCTCGGCAAACAACGGCGCGATGGAAAGCACCCGGATCTTGGGCACGCGCTTGTGCACCGGGAGCGGGATCGTGTTGGTCACGACGATCTCCTTGATGGGCGACGCCTGCAGCCGCTCCGCGCCGGGGTCCGAGAGCACCGGGTGCGTCGCGCACGCGTACACTTCCTTGGCCCCTTGCGCGAGCAGCGCCTCGGCCGCCTTGACCAGCGTGCCGCCGGTATCGACGATGTCGTCGATCAGGATGGCCGTCTTGCCTTGCACCTCGCCGATGACGTGCATCACTTCGGCCACGTTGGGCTGGGGCCGGCGCTTGTCGATGATGGCCAAAGGCGCGCCCAGCCGCTGGGACATCTCCCGCGCCCGGGCGACGCCGCCCACGTCGGGCGAGACGACGACCACGTCGTCGAGGCCTTTTTGGGCAAAGTAGTCGGCCATGATGGGCAACGCCTTAAGGTTGTCCACCGGGATGTCAAAGAAACCCTGGATCTGGCCGGCGTGCAAGTCCATGGTCAGGACCCGGTCCGCGCCGGCGGCGGTCAGGAGATTCGCCACCAGTTTGGCGACGATGGGATCCCGGGGCTGGGTCTTGCGGTCTTGGCGAGCGTAGCCGTAGTAGGGGATGACGGCGGCGATGGAAGTGGCCGACGCCCGGTTTAAGGCGTCGATCATGATCAGGAGCTCCATGAGGTTTGAGTCCGCGGGGTTGCAGGTGGGCTGGATGACAAACACCTCCGCCCCCCGCACCGTTTCCCCGATGCGCAGGTTGATCTCGCCGTCCCGGAACCGCCCGACCACTGCGTCGCCCAAGGGCAGCTCCAGGCAGTCGCAAATTTCCCGGGCAAGCTCGGGGTGCGCGGTGCCCGTAAACAGCTTGATCTTTTTCTGGCTGACGGCGCTGACTCGCATGTTCCTACGGAGCCTCCTGTGGCTTGCTCGATTGTCGCTTCTTGGCCGCCCATCCCGGTTTGACGAGCTGATTTGCGCGTTCGACGGCCAGCGCATCCGGGGGCACGTCGCGGGTGATGGTGGAGCCGGCGCCGGTGTACGCCCCGGCGCCGATGCGCACCGGCGCCACCAAGTTGGTGTTGCTGCCGATGAACGCGCCGTCCTCGATGTACGTCGGGTATTTCCCGAAACCGTCGTAGTTGCAGGTGATGGTCCCGGCGCCCACGTTGACGTCCCGGCCGACGGTCGCGTCCCCCAAGTACGAAAGATGGGGCACCTTGCTGCCCGGGCCGATGACGGACTTCTTGATCTCCACAAAGCTGCCGGCCTTCGCCTTTGCCTCAAGCACGGTCCCGGGACGCAAGTACGCAAAGGGCCCGACGGTGCAGCCGGGGCCGATGCGGCTTCCCCGTACCACCGACCGCTCGACGGACGCTCCCGGCCCGACCTCGCTGTCCTCGATCTCGGCGTGCGGCCCGATGCGGGCGTCTTCGCCGATGACGGAAGCTCCCCGGATGAAGGTGAAGGGCATGATGACGGCGTCCTTGTGCAGGACGGCTTGCGGGTCGATGTAGACGGTGTCCGGGTTGGCCACGGTGACCCCTGCCAGCATCCAGTGCTCCACGATGCGGCGGCGCAAGATGGCCTCGGCCCGGGCCAACTCCACCCGGTCGTTGACGCCCAGCACCTCCCGGGCGTCGGGCGCCACCACCACTTCCACCGGCCGCCCGTCCCGGACCAGCAGGCCGAGCACGTCGGTCAAGTAGTATTCTCCCTGGGCGTTTTGGGGCCGCACTTCCTTGAGCGCGGAAAACAGGCTGGGCCCGTCGAAGCAGTACGTGCCGCTGTTGATCTCGCGGATGGCCGCCTCTTCCGGCGTCGCGTCCTTTTGCTCGACGATGCGCACGAGCCGCCCCGTGGCAGCGTCCCGGACGATACGGCCGTAGCCGGTCGGGTCGTCCACAAAGGCGCTGAGAAGAGTGGCCGCGGCGCCGGCGGCCCGGTGCCGCGCGAGGAGATTCGCCATGGTCTGGGGGCGAAACAGGGGCGTGTCGCCGTAGGTGACCAGCACTGGCCCCTCATGGCCGGCCAGCAGCGGCTCGGCCTGGGCCACGGCGTGACCGGTACCCAGCTGCTCCGCCTGCAGCACGAATTCGACGCCTAAGTCGCCGCACGCGGCCTGCACCTGATCCGCCAGGTGACCGACCACGACGATGATGCGCCCGAAGCCTGCCTGCCGCACCGTGTCCACAACCGTATGCAGCATCGGCCGCCCGCCCACGGGGTGCAGCACCTTGGCATGCTTGGAGCGCATGCGCGTGCCTTGGCCGGCGGCCAGGATGACGGCAACGGCTCCGGACATATGGGCATTCCTCCTGGTTCGCAAACGGGTCCCGCCCTTGGGTCCCGTAGCGACAGCTTCGGCGCCGCGCCCGGCTTTCCTCTCGCCCCGGCGGGCGGCCGTCCGGGCGCAGGCCAATCATAACTTGTATGACGCCGGGGATAGGATCTCCTGTTGGACTCCCGGCGCCGTTTGACAGCGAAACCGGCGGGAAAGTATAATATGGGTGCTGCGGCCGGCGGCTTGCCGGCGCTTGACGTCTAATGGGGCGTGGTGTAACGGCAGCACTACTGCCTTTGGAGCAGTCGGTCCAGGTTCGAATCCTGGCGCCCCAGCCAAAAGAGGCCGCCTCTCGGCGGCCTCTTTTTGATGCCCTAGCTTCTCGCCACGCTCCCCATGCACTCCGGGTTCCCTCACCTAGAGGGCCGAGCTGACGGCCTGCGCCACCGGCGTGCCGATCACCCGGTAGTTGAGCACGCCCTTGACCAGCAGGACGAAGCACAAGATGCCCGCCAGCGCCGCGACGGACGGAGCCGGGTAAAACATGGCCACGAAGGCGAGCAGCGTCAGCGCGCCGCGCCCGAGCAAGTCGGCGGCGCGCTCTTTCGCGAAGCGGCCAAACATGGCAAAGGTCAAGCCCAGGCACGCGGCGCCGACATACAGGGTCGTGTAAAGTTGCGTCCATCCCGGCTGCGTGAAGATCTCCTGCCGCACGAAGATAGCGAACGACAGGACGAACATGGGCGAGCAGATCCGGAGGGCTTCCCAAGCCGTACGCATAAACGACGCCCCCGAAATGCTCGAGGCCACCGCGGCCGTCAGCGACGTGGGCGGCGTCAGCTCGCCCCAGACGGAAATCAGGAAGGCGAAGAAGTGGGCAACCCACGGGTCGATGCCAAATCGGGTCATGGGCGGCACGATGATGACCGCCACGATGATGTAGGTCGCCGTCGGCGGCAGCCCGGTGCCGGCCAGCCAGCCAAAGAGCCACGCCATCACGATGATGGCCGCCACGTGCCACTCGCCCAGCTGCAGCATGAGCTGGCCCATGCGCAAGATGAAGCCGGTGATCGTGAACAGGCCGATCATGATGCCCAAAACCATCATCAAGATGATGATGTAGGACGCCAGGTCGGCGTAGGTCTCAAGGGCCTTGGCGAGCTGCGCCAAGAGCCTGTTCTCGGCGAAGTCCGGGTGCCGGAGGACGTACTTGTAGTACATCTCGATCGCGACCATCGCCGCCAGCAACGCGAAGCCCGCGTAGACGGCCGAACGCATGGGGCTCATGTCGAGCACGCCCATCATCACCACGAGCAGGACGATGCAGCCAAGAAACGCCAACGTCTTGAGCTTGGCGTATGTGGGCACCGGCGGCTGCTTGATCTCGCCCGGCTCGATGTAGCGCAGGCCGATCAGGTACACGGCGAAAGCCACGACCGCGTAGTAGATAAACCCGGTGGAGAAGCCCCGCTGCACCACGTCCCAGTAGGTGACCCGCAGGAAATCGGCCATCATGAAGGCCGCGGCCGCCATCAAGGGCGGCATGATGAGCCCGCCCATGGAAGCCGCCGTTTCCACCGCGCCGGCGAACGCCGCCGGGATGCCGTACTGCTTCATCAGCGGGATCGTCACGCTGCCGGTCACAGCGGAGTTGGCGGCGCCGCTGCCGCTGACCATGCCGACTACCAGGGAGCTCGCGACGGCCGTCTGGGGAACGTGATGCTTGTGCCGGCCAAAGATGCCCGTAACCACCTTCAGGAGCGACTCCTGGGTGCCAAAGCCGTCGCCCACCGAGGAGAGGAGCAGGAACGCGGCGATGAGCGTTAGGCCCATCTGGGGGTACTTGCCAAAGACGCCCGTGGCCAGCTCAACCGTGGACGACGTGACGATCCGCTCCAGCGACGCTCCCGGGTGCCAGAAGAAGTCGATGGGAATGTACGCGCCCCACAAGGAATAGCCGATGAGCACGATGTTGACGATGAACAGCACCGTGTGGGCTTTCCGGGAAATCTCCATCACGAGCAGGAACAAGATCCAGCCCACGATAAGGTCGTTGGTGTTGTACGCCCCGGCGCGGTAGATGAACAGGTTTTGAAACTCGCTGCGCAGGTACAGCATGGGGATGAGCGCCGCGATGACGTAAATCGTTGCAATGACGGTGTTCGCGATCCGCGGCAGGCGCGGGTAAAGTTCGTTGTCCCGGTACGCCTTAAGGACGTACAGGATGAGGGCGACGGGAACGAGCCGGGTTGCCAGCTCGAGAGCTCCGCCCGCGCCCGTAAAGAAATAGATGAGAAGGTCGACGAAAAAGTACAGCGACGCCAGCAAAAAGAGGTTGTGGGCGTTCACGATCCTCTTGAGCTGTTCCATAGCGGGTTTCGTCTCCTCGCAGCTGTCTCGCGGCGGCCGGGGCGGCCCCCGCTCAAGTCGCCGGCCCGGCCGGCACAAGGGCAGAAGGGGGGCCGGCTAACCGCCAGCCCCCCAAACCCGTTACTGGGCAATCGTCCAGCTGTCGTTCCAGGCGCCCCGCTCCTGCAGGAACCGCGCCAGGCCCGCGTGCACCGGGATGTGCGGGTTGGCGGCGATGCCCGCCACCTGCAGGCCGACGAAGTCCTCAGCCAGCGGCGTGAAGCCGGGGTCGAGGGACGGCAGTTGCGGCGCGGCCTTCTCCAGGGCCGTCAGGATCTGGTACACCAGCTCCGGATCCGCGTCGGCCCGCATGTTGTAGCCGAACAGGATGGGCACGCCCCAGATCTCGTCGACGCCCACGTTCTGGGTAAACGCCCGGCTCGGGTCCACGCGCCGGGGCGCAAGACCGGCGGCCGTCAGCTTCTGCATCTCCTCGGGGCTCGGGTTGACGACCTTGACGGCGATGCGCAGTTCGGCTTCCTTCCAGAACGTCGGCAGCGACGCGCCCGCGGTCGTGTAGGCGCCGGCGCCCACGATGGAGCCGGCCCGCAAGGCGTCAGCCAGGAGGGACGAGTCGATCTCGACGTGGTTGAACTGGTAGCCGAGCGCGTCGAAGATCCGCTGCAAGTTGCTCCAGTTCATGTAGCCGGCGGGGGTGAAGTAGACCGGCTTGCCGCTGAAATCGCCCCAGGAGGTGTAGTTGGCCGCCTGGTCCGCGGGCACCGCCAGGAACGTCTCCATCGGGTACACGTACAAGGTGTGCACCAGGTCGCCGACGCGCGGCGTAAAGCCCTGGTGCGGGCCGACGCGGGCCCACAGCTCCGTCATGCCGACGTCGGCGGTGTAGGACATCTCGCCCTCGCCGTTCATGACCGCCCGCATGGCCGCCGTCGTGCTGGCGTAGGGGTGCACGGTCACGACGTACTGGGACGGCAGCTCCCGGTTGAGCACGTCCGCCAGGATGCTGGACACAGCATACCCGTAGGAGCCTACGTCGGCCGTGGCCATGCGCACCGGAACCCGCTGCGCGAGGGCCGCGTCCGAAAGCGCTACTCCCGCCAAAACGAAAAATGCGATCAAAAGTACCGCTGTCCTACCCATCCACCGAGCCACCAACAAAACCCTCCTTTTATAAAAATTCGCGGTCGATGGGGTCGACTGATGATTCGCTACTTCCACTCGTTGCCTCCGGTCTCCTGCACCAATCTGATTCATTCCAGATTTATCCTGATTCCCCGATCCTTATGACCACCTCCGCCTCCCCCTGCACCGTCGTCGCTCCCCGCCCGTTGCGGGCGTACAAGCTGACCAGAGCCCACCGCTCCCCGCCCGCGTCCTCCGCTCGCTCCACGCGGCCGCCAAACTCGAGCACGTCGCCGGGCACGTCCATCCCCGTGTAGCGCACTTGAATCCGGCGAATCCACCCGTGCGCCCCCAGCTCCCGGTGAAGGAGGCGGCAGAGAAGGGCCAGCTTGTAGGGGCCGTGCATGATGACGTCGGGCAAGGCCTGCTCTTTGGCAAAGGCCTGATCATAATGGATGGGATTGTAGTCTTCGGCCGCGGCGGTCCAGCGCACCAGCATCTCCGTGGTCATGGGGCCGACCACCAGCGGCGGCAGTTCAGCGCCCGGTTTCCAGTCCAACCGGTTTCCCTCCCTCTTGACCCGAGGCTCGCTGCGGTCGGCCTACCGCCGGACGATGGTGGTGCGGACGATCATGGCCACCTCGTCGTCGTCCAGCAAGTACTCGGTTTCAAACTTGAGAAACACCAGGCTTCCGGAGCGGCCCGTCTTTTCCTGGATGTCGACAAGGCGCGTGCGGGCCCGGACGGCATCGCCGACCTTGATGGGCCGCAGCACGATGAGCTCGTCCTCGCCCCGGACCCGGCGCGTCGCGTGCAGGGGCACGTGGAAGCTGCGCTCGTCGCCTGAGTCAAAGCGCGTCAGCGGAAAGGTGAGCGGCATGGGCCGCCCGCCGTAGACGCTTGCCCGCGCGGCCTCCTCGTCAAAGAAGATGGGGTTGTCCTCCCCGATAACCTTGCAGAAACGCTCGACTTCGTTCGCGTGGACGACGACGGGATTGCCTGGCCCGATCTGCTGGCCGACCAGCTCCCACGCCTCCGGCGGGACGAGGCTCGCCCCGGCGCCCTCCCGCGCCCTGTCGCCGGCCGTTTCGCTCATGATGGGCTCCCTCCTCCCGGGCTGCTCCTGGCCGCGACGGCGTCCGCGAGCGCCAAGATGCGGCGGGCCCTTTCGGCGATGGGCCTTTCCACCATGGCCTCATCGGCTTTGCCCGCGCCCCGGCCTGCGGCCAAACTGGCCTCAAAGGCCGCGAGCACCTTGCGGGCCCACGCGACGTCCGCCTCGGACGGGGTAAACGCTTCGTTGATCGGCCCGATTTGGGCCGGATGGATGGCCAGCTTGCCGAAGCATCCGAGCTCCTTGGCTTGCCGGAGCTCCGCCCTCAGGCCGTCTTCGTCCCGAAACGCCGCGTACACCGTATCCACCGGCGGCTCAAGCCCCGCGGCGCGGCTTGCGATGGCGAGCAGCCCCCGGGGCACCACGTAGCTCAAGCCCCCCGGCACGGCCCGGATGCCGAGCTCGGTGGCGAAGTCTTCGCCGCCCAGGATGACCCGGGGCACCCGCCGCTGGCCTTGCACGATGGCCGGCAAGTTCCAAAGGGCGTAGGCGCTTTCGACGAAGGGGATGATGCTAAAGGGCGCGTCCTCCCGGCCCGCGGCCCGCAGGAGGGCCGCTTCCGTCGCCGCGAGCGTCTCGCGGGATTCGACCTTGGGCACCATGTAGCCAGTCACCCGCGGGTGGTACACGGCTTCCAGGTCCTTGTGAAACCACGGCGTCATGGCCCCGTTGACCCGCACAAAGACGGCCGGTCCCGGCGCGTCCCAGTCCATGGCGTCCAAAAATGCCGCCAGGTTGGCCCGGGCCGCGTCCTTTTGGTCCGGCGCGACGCCGTCCTCAAGATCAAAGATGACCGCGTCGGCGCCGCTCGCAAGGCCCTTTTCCATCTTGCGGGCGTCGCTCGCGGGGCTAAACAGATAGCTCCGGTACATGCCCTAACCCCCTTGGTCCGGTCCGCTGCCCGCCGGGCGGCGCCACGCCTGCCGGGCTTGGCGGTACAGGTCGCTCCCCTGGGCGTCGATGGCCACGATGGCCGGAAACCGCTCCACCCGCAGGCGATGGATGGCCTCCGGGCCCAAGTCCGCGTAGGCCACGACCTCGACGGCGGTGATGGCCTTGGCCAGGAGGGCCCCGGCTCCGCCCAAGGCGGCGAAGTACACGCCCCCAAAGCGCTGGAACACGGCGGCCGTCTCCGGCGGCCAGTCGCCCTTGCCCATCAGCCCCGCCACGCCGGCGGAGAGCAGCGGCTCAAGATACGGCCGAAGCCTGGCCGCGGTCGTCGGCCCCGCGGAGCCGATGACCTGCCCGGGCTTGGCCGGCGTCGGTCCGACGGCGTAAATTATCCGGCCCCGCAAGTCGACCGGCAAAGGCTCGCCCGCCGCCAGGACCCGGGCCAGCCGGCCGCAGGCCGCGTCGCGGGCCGTAAGCAGCTCGCCGGTGAGGAGCACCTGGTCCCCGGCCCTAAGCCGCTGGATGTCCCCGGGCGGCAGCGTCGGTTCAATGCAGAGTTCGATGGCCATTGTCCGTCCTCCAGGCAGCGCCCGCGCCTACGCCGGCGGCGCCGGTGCGCCCGCCGGGGCGACCCGTGCACCCGCCGGCGGCAAGGCTCAGCCGTTCGCACCCCACGTTGACCCGCCCCGGGCCCGGGGGCCGCCGGCGACCGCCCGCCGCGGGCTAAAGCCACGTGTCCAGGTGACGGTTGGAGTGGCAGCCGATGTTGACGGCGACCGGCAAGCCGGCGATGTGCGTGGGGTACACCTCCACGTTGACCCCGAGGGCGGTCTTGATCCCGCCCATCCCTTGCGGCCCGATCCCGAGCCGGTTGATCTCCTCGAGCAGCTCTTCTTCGAGCCGGCGGATGTCTTCCCGGGGATGGCGCCGGTTGATGGGGCGGATAACGGCCTGCTTCGCAAGGCGCGCCGCTAGCTCAAAGCTCCCGCCGATGCCGACGCCGACGATGACGGGCGGGCACGCCTGGGCGCCGGCGCGGTCGACGGTTTCCACGACGAACCGCTTGACGCCCGCGATGCCCTCCGCCGGAGTCAGCATGGCCAGGCGGCTCTTGTTCTCGCTGCCGAATCCTTTGCACGCTACGGTGACGTGCACCCGGTCGCCGGGGATGATGTCGACGTGCAGGACGCCCGGGGCGTTGTCCCCCGTGTTTTGACGCAGAAGCGGGTCGCCTACGACGGAGTTGCGCAAATACCCGGCGCGAGTCCCCTCGCGGATGCCGGCGTTGACCGCCTCCCGCAGGTCGCCGCCGACGAGGTGCACGTCTTGCCCGACCTCAAGAAACACGATGGTGAGCCCCGTGTCCTGGCAGGCGGGCACCCGCTCCGCCCGGGCAAGCTCATAGTTGGCCACCAGCTGCTCGAGAATGTCGCGGCCAAGGGGCGACTGCTCCTCGGCGGCCGCCTGGCGCAACGCGTCCAAGACGTCGTCGCCGACGCGGTAGTTGGCCTCCACCAATAGGTCCGCCACCGCCTGCCGGATGGCGTCGACGCTTACCCGCCTGGGCACGCCTGGCTGGGCCTGCCCGCCCGTCCCGGCATCCTGTGCGCCTGCCGCAACCCCTTCCGTCATGGGACCTGCCTCCCCGCTTGCGCGCCCCGCGCTCTGCCCGGCGTCCCCGTGCGGCGCCCGCTACACCGCGTACAGCTCCGCGAGCCGGTTGGCGATGACGACCCGCTGGATCTCGTTGGTGCCCTCGCCGATGATCATGAGCGGCGCGTCGCGGTAGTACCGCTCCATGTTGAAGTCGGTGGTGTAGCCGTAGCCGCCCAGCACCCGCATCATGTCGAGGGTCACCTTGCCGCACACTTCGCTGGCAAACAGCTTGGCCGCCCCGGCCTCCAGGTCCACCCGCTCGCCCCGGTCCTTTTTGGCCGCGGCGTGCAGCGTCATGTAGCGGGCGGCCTCGATCTGGGTCCAGGCATCGGCGATGAGCGCCTGGATGGCCTGGTGCCGGATGATGGGCTTGCCCATGGTCACCCGCTGCTGCGCGTAGCGGATCGCGTCCTCAAAGGCGGCCCGCGCTACGCCGACGGCCCGGGCGGCCACGTTGATGCGCCCGACCTCCAGGCCGCTCATGACGTGCTTGAAACCGTGGCCTTCCACGCCGCCAACCAGGTTTTCGGCCGGGATGCGCACGTCCTCGAACCCGATCTCGCACGTGTCCAAGCCCCGGTAGCCCAGCTTGTGGATGTCCCGGCGGACGGTGAAGCCGGGCACCTCGCCTGCGTGCTCAAAGATGAACGCCGACATGCCCCTGCTTGGCCGCTCGGCGTTGGGGTTGGTCTTGGCCAGGACCAAAATGCCCGTCCCGTTGCGGGAGTTGGTGATGAACGTCTTGGTGCCGTTAAGGACGTAGTGGTCGCCGTCCCGCACCGCCCTGGTCTGGATGTTGGCCACGTCGGTGCCGGCCTCCGGTTCGGTGAGCCCCAGCGCCCCGCGCAGCTCGCCCGTGGCCATGCGGGGGAGAAACCGCTGCTTTTGCTCCTCGGTGCCGTACTCCTTGATGACGTAGGCCATGATGGAATGGGTGCCCAGCACGCCGGCGACGCTCATCCACGTCGCCGACAGCTCCTCAAACACGAGGGCGTACGTAACGTGGTCGAGGCCCGCCCCGCCGTACTCCTCCGGGATCGTCAGCCCAAACAGGCCCAGTTCTTGCATGCGCTCGACGATGGGCCACGGGTAACGGTCCTCAGGTTCGTACTGTTTGACGACGGGCTTGACCTCCCGCTCGCAAAACTCCCGCACCATGGCCAAGATCTCTTTTTGTTCCGCGGTCAGCTCAAACATCGCCGGTCCTCCCCATCTGCGCATCGGCCGAATCGTCGTCATCCGGAACCGGTCCCGCCAGCACCCCGTCGCGCCAGAGCGCCCGCAGCTCCTCCGCCGGGTAGCCGGCGTCGGTCAGCACCGTCCATGTGTCCTGCCCCAGCAGCGGAGCCCCCTGGACGACGGCCGCCTGGGGCAGGGCGTCCAGGCGAACGGGCACGCGCGGCACGCGCAGGACGGGGATGTCCGGGTGATCGGCGGGCACGAGCATGTCGAGGGCCTCAAGCTGGGGGTCTTGGATGAGCTGGTCCACCGTCTGGATGGGCCCGCAGGGGACGCCGGCCTCGGTCAGCCGCTCGATCCAGGCGGCCGCCGGCTCCTCCCGGAGCCGGGCGGACAAGAGGGCATCGAGTTCGGCCCGGTTGCCGACGCGGCCGGGATTGTCCTTAAAGCGCGGGTCGTCGGCCAGGTGCGGAAGTCCCACCGCTTCGCACAGGCGGCGGAAAAGCCGGTCGTTGGAGATGCCGATCACGATCGCGCCGTCCCGGCACGGGAAGCTCCCGTAAGGCGCGAAGGCCGCGTGGCCCCCTCCCTGCCGGACAGGCAGCTGGCCGGTGGCCTGGTAAGCCATAAGGTGGTAGTTCATCCAGCCGGCGCCCGTTTCAAAGAGGGAAGCCCCGACCCGCTGCCCCTCGCCGGTCACCGCCCGGTGATACAGCGCCGTGATGACGGCTACCGCTCCCCACATGGCGGTCCCGCCGTCCAGGATGGAAACGCCCGCCCGCACCGGCGGCCCTTCGGGCGTCCCGGTGACGCTCATAATCCCGGTTCTGGCCTGCAGGATGGAGTCGTAGCCGGGCTTCGCGGCGTCGGGCCCGTGCGGGCCAAAGGCGGAAACCGAGCAGTAGATCAGGTCCGGGCGGATGCGCCGCAGGTCGTCGTAGCCGAGGCCGACAGCCTCCGCCTTGCCGCGGCGGAAATTTTCGACAAACACGTCCGCGCCCGCCACCAGCCGCTGGACGCATGCCTGGCCTCGGGGGTCCTTGAGGTTGACGGCGATGGAGCGCTTGCCGGTGTTGATGGCGAGAAAGTACACGCCGTGCCCGTTCCAGAGCGGTCCCATGGCCCTGCCTTCGTCGCCGTCGCCGGGCCGCTCCACCTTGATGACGTCGGCGCCCAGCTGGGCGAGTATCCACGTGAGAGTAGGCCCCGCGATGTTGGTCGTCACATCAACCACGCGGATGCCCGTCAACGGGCCAGGCAAACCGGATCCCCCCGTGCCGGCGGAGTCTGGATCCAAGGATCCAACAGGAGACACCGCGTGTTTTTCCCTACCAATTGGAGATTTCCTGCCAAACAAACGGCGTTTTCGACAATCTCGCGCAACTGAGGGAGAGATCGGCTCTACGTTCGGTGTATGGGCTTTACGCTCGGTGTATGGGCTTTACGCGCCGGCGTGAGCGTCTTATGCGGGGCTGGCCCCATCGCGGCCCCGGAAATCAAAGTAGTCCCGTTCGGCGTTGGCGATGTGCTCCAGCATGGCTGCGGCGGCCATCTCCGGATCCCTCCGGCGCAGCGCTTCGACGATGCGCCGGTGCTCGGCCACGGAGCGGGCCGCCCGGCCCGGCAAGAAGAGGGGACCGTAGACCGGGTCGCCGGTCCACACCCGCCCGATGAGCTCAAGCAGCCGCGGCGAGCGGGCCCCTTCGTGGATCGTGCGGTGAAAGGCGTTGTTGAGCTCGACGAACCGTTCGCCGTCGGAAGCGGCCGCCGCGGCGCTGCTGGCCTCGTTGATGACCTCCAGCTTGCGCCAGTCCGCGGGCGCCAGCCGCTCGGCCGCGAGGCGGGCAGCCTGCGTTTCCAAGAGGCGCCGGAGCATGTAGATCTCCCGCATGTCGTCGGGACTGTAGGCCCGGACAAAGACCCCGCGCCGCGGCTGGTGCACCACGAGGCCTTCGGCCTCCAGGCGCCGCAGCGCTTCCCGCACGGGCTGGCGGCTGATGCCGAGGCTCCTTGCCAGGTCCTCCTGGACGAGCTTTTCCCCCGGGCGCAAGCGCCCCTCCAAGATGGCTTTGCGGATATGCCTGGCGACCAGCTCCCGCAGGGACGTGATCACGTCTTCGGGCAGCGGCTCGAGGACTTGCATCGCGACTACCGCCCCAGATCCCAATCGCCCGGCGAAAAGCGGCCCGCCGCCGCCGCCGCGCCGTCCGCGGCAGCCGGACCGCCGGCGATCCACTCGCTCGCCCGCACCTTCACGGTGCGGGTCTCCTCCTCGACGGCTTCGAGCACCACCAGCGAGACGTAGTCCCGCACCAGCTTTTGCCGGGGCTCGAGCGTCTCGATGAGGACGCCGACGCCCACCACGGGCGCGCCGAACTCGCCCATGAGGTCGACAAGGCCCCGGGCCGTGCCCCCGGCCTTCATGAAGTCGTCGATGACCAGCACCCGGGTGCCCGGTGCGATGGCCCGCCGGGACAAGGACATGGTTTCGATGCGCCGGGCGGAGCCGGAGACGTAGTTCATGGTGAGCACCGTGCCCTCGCTCAGGCGGGTCGAGCGCCGCACGATGGCGAGGGGCACGTTGAGCGCCCGAGCGGTCATGAGGGCGATGGGGATCCCGCGGGTTTCCACGGTGACGACGGCCTGGGGCTCCCGCTCGTGAAACCGGGTGGCAAACAGCTCCCCGATGCGGGAAAGCAGGTACGGAGCGGCCACGATGTCGCTCATGTACAAAAATCCGCCGGGCAAGATCCGCTCGGGTTCCGACAAAGTCGCCACCAGCTGGTCGACGACGGCCCGCATCGCTTCGCGGCCGAGAAGGGGGATGTAGCGGACGCCGCCCGCGGCGCCCGGCAACGTTTCGACGCGGCCTAAGCCCAGCTGCTGGCACGTGTCGCGGATGATCGCGATATCTTCGCTCAGGGTGGACTTGGCGGCGCCCAAAAGCTCGCCCAGCTCCGCCAGGGTGATGATCTGGTGCGGGCGGTCCACCAGGAGTTTGGTGACCGCGCTGATCCGCTCGCTCCGCCGCACAGGTCTTCCCTCCCCGCCTTGCGGGCCCGCAGGGGCCGCCGGCCGCTGGGTGACGCTATCGATGGCTTCCCCGCTCACTCGCCGGCCAGCATGCGCCGGGCCAGTTCCAAGTCATCCGGCTTGTCCACGTCGAAACCGATTTCCGCGTACGGCGTCTCGATGACCGCGCCGTGGATGCCGAGCTTGTCGGCCACCACCCGCTCGATGTCCGCCGCCGACAGCCGCCGCAGGAGGAACTTGAGAATAAAGCCGAGGCCCAAAAGGCGCGCCATGCGCACCGGGTCTTTCCGCAGCGCGACGGCCTGGTCAAAGATGGCCCGCTGCTTAAGAAGCAGCGCCGGCGACAGGAGCACGCAGTTGCCGCCGGTAAAGACGCCTTCGCGCAGGTGCACGTAGGTGCGGCGCCCGCCGGGAAACCGGGCTCTGGTCGCGGCGCGGTTCACCATCGGGTAAAAGGCGTCGAGACCCCCAGGCCGCGCCGACGCGGCGTCCCGGGTCCGGCATCGCTCGAGAAAGTCTTCGACCGCCGCGGGCGTAAGGAGCGGGATATCCGAGGTGACGCACAAAAGCCGCCCCCCGGAGACCGCTTTCCCGCCGGCGTCCCCGTTTTCCCCTTGCAAAACCCGGGCGCCGCGCTCGAGGTTGTCGAGCAGACCCCCCACCGGAGCGATGAGCTCCACGCCCTCCATCTCCGGGACGCCTCTAAGCTCGGCCACGGGGCCGACGACGCCGATGCGGCCCACCGACGGCGCCTGCCGCAACGCGTCCAGCACGTAGGCGATCATGGGACGGCCGTTGATCTCGATGAGCGCCTCATACGAGGCGTCGCTCACCGCAGCCAGCGGCCCGCGGTTGGGCGCGCCGGCCAGCACCAGCGCCGCGACGGACGGCTCCGCGGCCGGGGGCGAAGTCCTCGTGCTCATGCGTCACCCCGGATGTTCTGCGAGAGCGTGAACTCCTCGGTGATCAGCTTCATCAGGCTGCTGTGGGCGCTCTCAATATGGGCTTCGGCCAGCGACTTGGCCAGCTCCGAGTCGCGCCGCCCCAGGGCCTCCACGATGGCCTTGTGCTCCTCGAGGGCCACCTTCATGCGCTCGATGCGCCGCAGCGTGCGGGACCGGAAGCGCTGGATCTGCTCCCGCAGGACGCTCAAGATCTGCACGAGGCGCTCGTTGTGGCTGGCTGAGAACAAGAGGTCGTGAAACTCGGTGTCTTTCTCGATCAAGCCGTCCACGTCGTGGCGCTCGATGCACTCGCCGATGGCCACCAGCAGCCGCTCCAGCCGCTCAAGCTCGTCTTCGCTGGCCCGCTCGGCGGCCAGCTCCGCCGCCAGCCCCTCCAGCGCGCCGCGGATCTCGAACACCTCGGCGATGTCCTTCATGGAGATGTCCGCCACAAAAGCGCCCTTGCGGGGCACCATAACGACGAAGCCTTCCTGCTCCAGCTTGCGGATGGCCTCCCGGACGGGCGTCCGGCTCACGCCCAGCTCCTCCGCGAGCTGGATCTCCATCAAGCGCTCGCCGGGCTTGAGATGGCCCGTGATGATCGCCTCGCGGATCGCCTCAAACACCAGCTCCCGCAGGGGTTTGTAATTGTCAAGCTTGATGGGCATCAATGGTCCTGGCATCGGACACCCCTCCTTCACCGGGCGCAGCCCGGACGCAAGACGCTGCCGGCGGCGCCTCGGACACCCGGCAGCCGTCGGGACGAAACCGGCACACGACCACAAAGGGCGCCTTGCCCGCGAGGGCGGCGGCCAACTGCCGGGCATGGTCCTCGTCGACGGCAAGGCCAAAGACGCTGGGCCCGCTCCCGCACAGCACCGCGCCGGCGGCCCCGGCGGCGAGCACCTCGCGCCGCAGGGCGGCGATCTCCGGGTACAAGCTCTCCGCCGCCGGCTGCAAGTCGTTGTACAACAGCGCGGCCACGGCCTCCACGTCCCCGCGCACGAGAGCATCCGCCATGGCCGCCGCCAGGCCGATCCCATCCGGCCGGAAGCGGGGGCCGGCAGCCCCGTTTTGGCTCGATGCGGCCGCCCCGTGCAGCTCATCGTAGCGGCGGTAAACATGAGCCGTGGACACCGGGAAACCGGGGTTGACGATGACGCCCGCCAAGGGCGCCGCGCCCCGCACCGGCTCGAGCTCCTCGCCGATGCCCCGGGCGATGGCCGTCCCCCCGTACAGGCAAAACGGTACGTCGGCGCCGAGCTGCACGGCGATCCGGGCCAGCGCCGCCCGGTCGAGGCCAAGCCCCCACAGGGCGTTGGCCCCGATCAGCGCGGCCGCCGCGTTGGCGCTGCCGCCCCCGAGGCCGGCCGCGACAGGGATGCGCTTGTGGATCCGGATCGCTACGCCGCCCAAGGGGCCGCGCTCAGGCGGTGCGGCCGCCCGCAGCGCCTGCACCGCCCGGGCCGCGAGGTTGGTATCGTCGGTGGGTACACCGGGGCCGTCGCACCGGATCACCGTGCCGCTGGCCGCGGGCGAGAGCTCGAGGCGGTCGGCCAAGTCGATGGCCTGCATCACGCTCTCGATCAGATGATATCCGTCGGGGCGGCGGCCATTGACCGCCAGGGTCAAGTTGAGCTTGGCGGGCGCCTCGATGGACAGCACGCCCGTCGCCTACTCCCTGCCGGAGACGAGGTCCCGCAGCCAGCGGAAAGCCCGCACCAGGAAATTGGCGCGGCCGATGTCCGCCGCCGCGATGGCCTGGACGCGGCCGACTTCCTCGTTGCCCACGTACGCCACGATTTCGCCGACAGGCTCATCCACGGCCACGGGCGCCGTCAAGCCTTCGCGCGGGATGACGCGATAAGAGACCCGGTTGACGTCGGCCCGGTGGACAAACGCCCGCAGATCATCGGCCGCCCGCACGGGCAGCTGCTCCTGGGCGCCGTCGGGCAGCCGCACGCTGCCGACGTTTTGGCCCTTGGGCAGCACCACGTGCCAGTTGAAGTTCAGGAAACCGTAATCCAAAAGCCTCGTGGACTGGGAAAGGCGCGCCTCGTCGCTTTCCGTGCGCATGACGACCGAGATGAGCCGCACGCCGTTGCGCTGGGCCGTCGCCACCAGGTTGTAGCCGGCCGCGTCCGTCCAGCCCGTCTTGAGGCCGTCCGCGCCGGGGTAGCGCAGGATGAGCCGGTTGGTATTGGTCAGGACGAACGCGGGCCGGGAGCCGACCGCCTCCCGCAGCGTCTCCTGCCAGGTGGATGTGAGCTGCAGCACCTGCGGGTAGCGGGTAATGAGCTCCCGCGCCAGGATCGCCACATCCCGCGCCGTGGTCAAGTTAGGCTCGCTGCCGGGCGGCACCGGCAAGCCGTCGCTGTTGACGTAGCGGGTATTGGTCATGCCCAGTTCCCGGGCCTTGGCGTTCATGGCGGCCACAAACGACGCCTCGCTGCCCGCGAGGTGCTCGGCGACCGCCACGGTGGCGTCGTTGGCCGATTGGATCGCGACGGCCTTGAGCATCTGCTGCAGCGTGAAGCTCTCGCCGGGCGCCAGCATGGCCGTGGACCCGCCGACGCTGGCCGCGTAGGGGCTCGCCACGACCCGGTCGTTCCAGCTCGCGATCCCGTTTTCGACGGCCTCGTAGACGAGGAGCATCGTCATAAGTTTGGCGAGGCTCGCCGGCTCCGTCTGCATGTCCGGGTTTTTGGCCCAGAGAATCCGCCCGGTGCTGGCCTCCATGAGCAGCGCCGTCTCAGCGGGAATGTCAAACTGCAGCTGGGCCAGGGCCGGCGCAGCGACCGTCCCGAGCACCAGTACCGCAAGGCAAAGCAGGAGCCAAACGCGCTTCTCCACGCTCACAGCCTCCGCATCCGTTTAGATCCTTGTGCGAATTCCGCACCTCACATCGATCTCCTGCCGCAGCGGGATGGGGATTGCTCCCGCACGCAAAATCCGAGGCCGGCATAGGATTGCGGTACCGGCGGGAGCGGTACCGGCGATAGCGGCACCGGCGATAGCGGCACCGGCGGGATAAGTCGGTTTCACGCCTGCCGGCTCAAGGCGGCGCCGGCAGGCGCCCGGGGGCCCCGCCGGCCGGAGGTGCTTGTCCCGTGTGGCATACCCGCATCACCCTGCGTCCCGGCGCCCGGGGCCCGGCCGTGCAATCCTTGCGCTGGCGGCTCTCGGCTCTCGGCTATGCGCCGCCCGCGGGCGGGCCGGACGAACCCCCGGCGCGGGCGTTTGACCGGGAACTGGAGGCGGCCGTGCGGGACTTCCAGGCGGCGTGCGGGCTGGTCCCCGACGGCGTCGTCGGACCCGCGACTTGGCGGGCGCTTTTGGCTGGCCACCCCGCCGTCCTGGCCCCAACCCATGCGTCGCCGGGCACCCGTTCGCCCTGGGCGCCGCCGGCCGGGGAAGCGCCGGCCAGCCGGATCGAGGTGCGCCTGGACGAGCGCCTCCTTATCGTGCACGGGCCAGGCGGGCCCACTGCGTTTCCAGCCGCCGTCGGCCGGCCCGACGCGCCCTCGCCCGTGGGCCGGTTCGCCGTCTCCGAGCTCATCCCCCATCCCGGGCCGCCCTTGGGGACCCGCTGGATCCGGCTGCACCCGGACCTGTGCAGCATCCACGGCACCGACGAGCCGTGGCTGGTGGGCGCGGCGGCGACCCCGGGCTGCATCCGGCTCTATAACAAGGACGTAGAGTACGTGTTTCATCGAGTTGTACCGGGCACGCCGGTTGAGATTCGCCCGTAGCGCCTCTCCCGGCGGCGGGGGGCGGCCCTTGGAGGGGGCCTCGCGCGACAGGTGCAGGAGTTGCCCCTCTCGCGGTAAACTGGTGATGTGGCATATGAACTCACCGCCTCGCCGGCACGGACGCGACGGCCATGCCGGGCGGCGGCCACCAAGGAAGGTGAGCGGCCATGGCGCTGTCCATGGGCAAGCTGCGCGGCTTGCAGCAGGTTTCCACCGAGAAAGGCATATTTGCCATCCTGGCATGCGACCAGCGGGGCGCCCTCAAGCGGATGATGGAAAAGGCCGGGCGGTCCCCGATCGATCATGAAGCCGTCGTGCAGATGAAGCACGACATCGTCGCCCCCCTCGCTCCCCACGCTACGGGCGTCCTATTGGACCCCGAGTACGGCGCGGCCCAGCTCGTCGCGCGGGGCGCCCTGCCGGGGCCGGTCGGACTTGTGGTGGCGCTGGAGGAGACGGGCTATGAAGATCGGGAGGGCGACCGCCTGACGCGGCTCTTGGAAAACTGGAGCGTGGCCAAGATCAAGGCCATGGGGGCCGCCGCGGTCAAGCTGCTCATTTACTACAACCCCCGGCGGGAAGCGGCCGCAGCGCACCAGCGCGACCTGGTCGCCCAAGTTGCCCGGGAATGCCAAGCGTACGACATCCCCTTCATGCTCGAGCCCGTCACGTACCCGTCCCGGGACGGCGACGAGGAATCCTTTGTCCGGGAAAAGCCCGACCTGGTCGTCGAAACCGCGGAGCACATGAGCGAGTTCGCCGTGGACCTGCTCAAGATGGAATTCCCCGTCCACCCGCGCGGCGGCGACGACCCGGGACTGTGGGACGAGGCGTGCCGGCGGCTGGACGAGGCGTGCCGGGTGCCGTGGGCCCTGCTTTCGGCCGGCGTCGACTTTGCCACCTACCTCCGGCAGCTGGAAACCGCGTGCCGGGCGGGCGCGTCGGGTTTCGTGGCCGGCCGCGCCATCTGGCGGGAAGCGGTGGAGATTACGGACGAAGCCGCCCGGCAAAAGTTCTTGTCGCAAGACATGCCCGGGCGCCTCAAGGCGCTCGCGGACGCCGCCGGCCAGCACGGGCGGCCGTGGTTCGCACGGGCCTCGCACTCCTACTCGCCCGCGGATGCCCCGGCCGATTGGTACGTGGCGTACCCGGGCTTCCCCCGGTGAGCAGGCCCGGCGGCGCAGGGAGGGGGCTGCCGCCTCAGGCGCTCGCCGGGGCGGATGGGCTGCGGCGGGGAATGCACAGCTTGCGGCCCGCGGGCAGCGGCCCGTCGGCCCCCTCCAACCACGGGTTGGCGGCGACGATCCTCGCGACGTCCGTGTGGTAGCGGTGGCTCAGCTTCCACAGGGTGTCGCCCTCCTGCAGCACGACAAAGGTCCAGGTAGGCGGATCGGGATCGGGCGGGGCAACCGCCACCGCCTCGACCACCGCCTCACGGGCGCCCGGGCGCGTGAGGCGCACGTCGGCCAACAGCCGCACCTGCGCCTCGACGGCCTCCCTGTTGAGCAGATCCAGGGCCGCTTCTTCGACCTGGACAAACGCCTCGGCCTCAAGGCCCGGTTCGGCGCCGGCCAAGGGCACCTCCACCGTGAACGGCAACGCCCCCGTCCAGCTCACCGCGTGCAGCGACTGCCCGTAGCCGCGGGCGGTGTAGAGGGCGTCCACGTCGATGCGCCCCTCGACCACCACCTTGCCCTCGAGGGCCAGGACGTCGTCGACCCGCGCCCGGGCGAAGGCGGTCTGCACCCGGTCGATAGGCGGATGGCCCTGGGGAAGTTCCAGCGCGCCTTGCGCCTCCGCCGGGTGGGTCGCGGCGCCAACCCACTCCTCCAAGTTCAACGGGGCGGTGCGGTAGCGCACCTCCAGCGTCTCCGAACCGCTCAAGCTTTCGACCACCGGGAGTTCCTCCACGCGCGCCGCCGCCACCGACAGCTCCACGTCGGTCCAGACCCGGATCTCGCGCCCGCTGTCGCTGGCCAGCGCATCCACACCGCTGACGCGGGCCTTTGTGCGGACCGGCGTCCCCTCACCGGCCCCGGCCAGGGCAAAGGTGTGCGCGAAGGGCGTCTGCTCGGTCCACGCGGCCGTGCGCAGCTCCCCGGCCCCGTCCACGTACAGCACCCGGTAGTCGACGACGCCGGCGACGGTCACCTCGCCCGGCGCGGCGATGGCCTGCGTCGCGCGGGCGGTTGCCTGGACGTCGAGCACCCTCCGGCACGAACCGTCGCCCTGCAGGGCGAGCACGCCGTCCACGGACACACTGGCCGCGGAGCGGCCCGCCACGTGCTCCACCAGCACCAACGCTTCGGACGCACCGGCATCGGCCGGGAACGCCCGGCCCTTGACCGGAGCGGTGGCGGTGACGACTTCCGTCGCCCGGGCGCCCACGGTGACGACCGCCTCCACGTCGAGGCGGCGGCCCGACGAGTGCAGCTCCACGTCCACGGTCTCGGGCTCGGCCCACGCCTCGACGGCCGCCTGCGGGCCGGCCCCCGGAACTTCGAGGAGCACCTCGAACGACGCCGCCCGGCGCCAGCGGTGGCGGTAAAGGACCTCCCGGAGCTCCGGCGGGGACGGCTCGGCCAGGATGTCGTCCTCGTCAAATCCCGCCTCGGCCTCGATGTCGCCCGCCCCGGCCGGGCTAGCCGGCGCCTCCTCCTCGTGGGCGTAGATAAGTACTAGATCGACCGCTCCCTGCACCGCGACTTGGTTCTCCAGCGCTTCCCACCCGGTCACCACGGGGTGCGCTTCCACCCGTACGACCCGGGTGATGGCGGGCAGGCTGGCCGGCAGATCAAAGGATCCTTCAGTGACCGCCTGCTGGCTGGCGGTGCCGATGAGCCGCTCCATCCGCACCGTCCTGGGCTCGAACTTGAAGTTCATCTGGACTCCCCCTTCGCCGGCGCGATCGAACCCGGGAACCCGGTCCTGCGATCCTGTCAAACCCTTCTTGGGATCCTGCCAAACCATATTCCGGTCCGGAATGAAACATGCCGTTTCGGAAGCAGGCGAGCCTACCCGATCGCATCCGCTGCCATCATCCCGCAGCGTGCGGCTTGTGCACTTTCCACCGTTCGGCCAAAACCGCCCAGAGGCGGCCGTCCTCCTCCCCCACCGCCGAGAGGTAGACGCCGGCGAGGCCGCAGCTTTCCGCCGCGTCCAACTTGGCCGCAAAGCTCGCGCGGTTTTCAAGCCAAACGATCTCCTCCCGCTCGCCTCGTAAAACGCGGAACGCGGGCCGTCCCGCCGCCTCCTCCCAGCGGGGCCGGGTCCGGGCGGCGTGGGCCAAGCTCAAGGCCTGCGTATAGGTGATAACGTCGAGGTCAGACGGACCGCAGGCCGCGCCGGTCGCACCGCCGGCGGCGCCGGGCGCATCTTTCGCCGGCACGACCAGCGCGCCCACGGGCACGGCCAACAGGCATCGCCATGGAGGCACGCTCCGGCAGGCGGCCCGCACCAGGGGGCGAATCTCGGCCGGGGAAAGCGGCCGTGGCGGGCTCGACCGGGCCCGGAGGAGCGGCGGGACGAGGACGAAACCGCTGGCCCAAGCGGCCAGCGCTCCCCAATCGACGCCAAAGGAGGACGGGCCAAGGGGGCGGCCGTCACCCGCCAGCGGCACCGACACGAGCAGCTGCTTGCCGGCGGCCCGGGTGAGCTCGGCCAGCTCACGCGCGAGCGCGACGAAGCGGGGCCCGTCGCCAAAGCGCAGCGCCCCCAAGTCAAGGTGTACGCCCGCAACCGCCGGCACGGCGCACCACGCCGCCGCCTGGGCCGCGAACCGTTCCCGTTCGCGCCTGCTGTGCAGTCGCCGCTGGGTGCCGCCGGGCTCGCTCGTCCCCGGCAAGAGCCCGGGCGCCGGCCGGCCGTGCAGCGTTAGCCATACGGGCAGCCCAAACGCGGCGGCGCTCTCCACGGCGCTGCGGGCGGCGGGGTCCTCGTCGGGCCCGCCGCCGGCGACGACCGCCGCCGCGGACACAAGCCCCCCGCGCCGCTCCAGCGTGCGCAGGCCCTGCGCCTGTCCGGCACCGGGTTTCACTTCCCCGACGACGATCCGCTCCCAGAGCACGAGCCGTTGCCCGGGCGCCGGCGCCCGCCGGGCGGGCAGCCCGCACGCCCGGCGCAGCAGTTGCTGGGAGACGCCAAGATGTCTCGCCGCGTCGGCCAGCGACTCCCCGGGCGCGACCGTATGCTGCCGGCGCAAGTTCTTGAGGTGCGGATCGTCCAATACCGCGGTTACCTGTGGGCCGGCTATGCCGTCGACCCGCAGGCCAAAGTCCCGCTGCAGGTCGCGGACGGCTTCGGCCGTCTGGTGTCCATAGACGCCGTCTTGGGGGCCTGGGTCATAGCCCATCTCCCGCAGCCGCTCCTGCAGCCGCTCCACCAGGGCGCCGCGGCTGCCCGGGCGCAAGGCGCTCCTTGCGCCGGACTTCCCCACGCTCGACCAGGGCACGCCGGCACGCCCCTCCGCCTTGCGAGGATCGATGCTCGCATGAATCGACCGTGGGGGAATGTATGCGGCGGCTGGGGCAGGCATGACGGGCCGCAGAACTGCAAGCCTCCGGGGAGAACTGCCCGTGCCTTAGAAGCGAACGTTCAGGGCCTCCAACACATTTTGGATGCGGTTGCACAGCGTCGCCTGGTCCGATCCCGCAAACAGCAGGGCGACCGCCCGGTTGGCGGCGTCGAGCACGAGGGACCCGCTGTCGCCGGGCTTGCCCATGGGCGATGCGACCACTTGGTCGCTGAAACGGGCCACAGTACCCCCGCCGAGACCCACCGTCACCGTGGCGCCGACGGCCGTTACCTCGCCCGTCGTCACGCCGGTGGTGCGCCCGCTTTTCCTCACGATCATGCCGGGCTCGGCCTCGGCCACACCCTTGACGGGTCCGATGCCGAGGATGGCTTCGGTGATGGCGCCGTCGCTGACAGGCCGGGCGACGGCGGCGTCCACGAGGTTGTCGGCGGGCTCCTCACGCCAAAGCTGCATCCGGTAGCCCGGTGCCACCAGCCGCAGCGCGGCATTGAACGCCCGCTCGACGTGCCGGGCTATGGGGCAGCCGGGCGGCGCCGCCACCGGCCGCACCGGGACAAATCGAAGCAGGTGCCCGACGACGTCCTGCGCCGTGTTTCCCCCGTCGTAAGGTCCGGGCTGGAGCACCGCGTCCCCCGCGGCCGCCCGGCCGTCCCGCCCGTCGGTCTGATTGGCGAGGACGTGGTTGTTGGATAGGATCAGCCGCTCGCCCGTGGCGGCGTCCCGCACCACGGCGCCGAAAGTGCCGGCGGTCGTGCGGACGTGGCCGATGCTGACCCCCGGGGGCGCGGGCCGGGTGCGCACGGTGCGCAGGTCAGGCAAGGGCGCCGTCAACAGGCGCAAGTCGCCGACTTCCACGACGTCGGTCGGGCGTTCGCCCAGCACGGACGGCACCCGTTCGCGCTCGGCCAGGGCGTGAGCGGGCAGCTTGCGCCGCACGAGGACAACCATGCCCTGCTGGCCGGTCTTGCGTCCCCGGACGCGCTTTTCCCCCCACCCGCAGCCGACGACGTTGGGCAGGCCGAGCACGCGGTCCCGCCACCGGTGTACCCACTGGGCATGCTGCGACAGCACGGACGATGCCCTCCCTCCCGCCCGGCGCGGAGCGCCGGCGCCATCAGGCTATGCGGGGAGCGCCGGTTTCGCCCGGGAAACGGGAAGGATTTAGAGACCGGAGAAAAGCAAAAAGCCCGGGGCACAAACCCCGGGCGAAAAGCACCGTCGCGGCCGGATGCAACAACCCGGCGCCGGACACGGCCAATGATATTGTGAAACGGAGCCTACAGGTTGGCGACCCCGATCTGCTTGTCGTCGACGGTCACCTCAACGGTGGACGTCAGGACATCGGCGTACGAGTACGACATGCGGTTGGTCACGCCACCGCGCTTGTCCAACCGGATCACGAACACCTTTGGGTAAGTCTGTTCGAGGACGCCCTCTTCCTCGATGTACTTGCGGCGCCCGCGGTTTGCCCGCAACTTCACGCGCCGGCCTACGTACAGTTCGAGATCCCGCTTGATCTCATCGAGGCTCTTTCGGTTGGCGGCCACCGGTCATCACCTCTTTCGCGCACACTCGTACCTTCGGCATTTTACCACGATTCCCGGTGGCTGTCAAGGAAAGGGCATTATTATAGCAAGGCACGCGAATCGATGTCAAGGAACGATCTTCGGGCTGTGGGCGGCGACTGACCGGGAGATCGGCAAGCGAAAGCGCTCGCACGGGGGCCAAGCGCAGGCTCTTCCGCCTGCGGATGCCAGTGCACAAAAGGACGGGCTTGCCAGGAATCGCTTCCCGGCAAGCCCGTCGCTCACAAGAGGCTCATTGTCCCACAAGCAGCGGCACCAGGGCTACTTCAACACGTCGTGCTGGACGTGGCGCTTGCCCTCCAGCTCGCTGATGAGCCCAACGGCCACATGCGCCCCGTGACCGGCCGTAATGATCGTGTGGGCGCTCGCCCCCGCGAGGATGCCCGCGGCCCAGACGCCCGGCAGGCTGGTGCGGCCGTCGATGTCCACCTTGACCACCCGCGGGTAGCGGGCTTCCCGCCCATCGGTGAACTCCAGATTCAACGATTCGGCCAAGGACATGGCGGCTCCGGTGGCCAGCACAACCTGCTTGCCCTGGAACACTTCGCCCTGCTCGGTCTTGGCCGCGAACCCGCCGTCGATTTGCTCGATCGCGGTCACCTGCCCGACCCGCCACTCGGCGCCCAGGCGCTCGGCCTGCCGCCGGCCCGCCTCCACCAGGTCCGGCCCGGAAACGCCCTCGGCTAGCCCGTAGTGGTTGTCGATCCAAGCGCGGCGCGTCTGGCCTTTGTCATTGTCGAGAACGAGGGTCTTGAGCCCCGCCTTGGCGAGAAACACGGCCGCGCTGCCGCCGGCCGTGCCGCCGCCGACCACGATGACGTCGTACAACGTGCGATCACCTCGGTGCGATAGTTGCTGGAACGCGCAAGACCGGAAGCGGCGGTTCCTCGTCAAGTATAGCCCGCGGCCACCGCTGGCGACAATCGGCGTCCCGGGCGGGTCTACTTAATGCTCCCGCCGCCGTCGACGGTCAAGACAGCGCCCGTGACAAAGCGCGCGTCGGACGATGCGAGGTACAGCGCAGCCGCCGCAACATCGCCGGGCATACCGAGGAAAGGCAGAAAGCGCCGGGCCAGCATCTGCTGCCGCATTTGCTCCGGATCGGGGCTCGATTCGATGAGACCTCGCACAAGAGGCGTTTCGATGGTACCGGGGCAGATGCAGTTGACTCGCACCCCCTGCGGGGAGTGGTCAGCCGCCAGTGCCCGGGTCAAACCGATGATTGCAGCTTTGGCGGCAGCATAGGCGGCGCGCTTGGGGACGCCCTTCATGGCCACTTCCGACCCGATGTTAACGATGGAGCCGGCACCGCGCTCGACCATCTCGGGAAGCACGAGCCGGCACATGAGATACGCGGACGTAACGTTGGTGTGAAAGATGCGGTTCCACGTGGCCAAGTCGGTCTCGGGGATCGTCCCCGCGAAGACGGCGCCGGCGTTGTTGACGAGGACATCGACCGGCCCATACGCGGCCCGCGCCCTCTCCACCAAGCGCACGGCGTCCTCCTCCTGCGTCAGGTCGGCGGCCACGAAAAGGGCCTCACCTCCCAAGGAGCGGATGTCCTGGACGACCGCCTCCCCCCGTTCCGCGTCGCGGCCTGTGATCACCACGCGGGCCCCTTCCCGAGCAAACAGCTCCGCGATGGCTCGGCCGATGCCCGACGTCGACCCCGTGACAATGGCGTGCTGACCCTCTAGCTTCATCGATTCTCTTCCCTCCGGCCATCCCCGGGAGCCGGCGCCGGCGGCCCCCGGGAACATTGGTGGTGCCAGGCCGCCCCTGCCATATCGGCGGTGGACGTCCCAACCATATTGAGAACTATTTGTTCTCGAGTTGTAGAGTTTCGTGAGCTTGCCGTGGAGGTCCTGCCCGGCGGGGACCCTGGCCAGTCCGCGGATCTCCGCCGCTCACAACCGGAGGTCCCCGCCGGACCAGGACTTCCCGGTTTCGAAGAGAACAAGAAGCCACGTAGAGCGACAGTGTTTACCGCACAGAAGGCTTCCATCGGGGCGAGCGAGCCCGACCACCACGGAAAGGAAAGACGAGGCATGAAAGAAGACGGAACGCGGTCGGTGCACCGCGCCTTCGATATTATGTTCCTGATCGCCCAGGAGGGCCAGTGCGGCGTCACCGAGATCGCCCGCAAGCTCGAGATCAACAAGACGAGTGTCTCCAAGACGCTGCGGTCCTGCGAGGACCGGGGCGTCATCGTGCAGGAGCCGGGCACCCGGCGCTACCAGATGGGGCCGCGGGCCTACGCGTGGGCATTGGCGTACCGGTGGCAGCATCCTGAACTCCGGCGCGCCGAGGCGGTGGTGCGGCGGCTCCGGGACAAGACGCAGGAAACCGTGAGCCTTTACGTCCGGTCCGGGCTGTGGCGCGTGTGCGTCTACCGGGAGGAAAGCCCGCGCAGCCTGCGGCGGGTCATCGGTCTGGGCAGCCGGTTTCCCCTGCACCTGGGCGCGGCGGGGAAAGTGCTCATCGCGTGGCTGCCCGCCAAGGAGCAAGGTTCGGTGCTTGCCGCCCTGGAAAACGAAGTGCTCGGCGACACCCCGTGGATGAAGGACACGCTCTCCGCGGAGCTCGCCGTCATCCGCAAGATGGGATACGCCGTCAGTTCCGGCGAGCGGGAGCACGGGGTAACGGCCATCGCGGTGCCGATCTTGGTGGACGGCGCGTGCGTGGCGGCGCTCAGCTGCTCGGGCCCGGCGTCGCGCATCGCGGCACACGGCATCGACCAGCTCGCCGCTGAGATAATGGCTACCGTCGCCGAGTGGAAGGAAACCGTCCGTTAAACCATCCGGCAAGATGAGGAGAATCGTATGACCCGGCATTACTCGATCCAAGTCGTGGATCGCGCCCTGGAAATGCTCGATCTTATCGCCTCCGCGTCCGGCGTCAGCTTCCGCAGCCTCGTGGAGGCGACGGGCCTTTCGGCCAGCACCGCCCGGCGCCTCTTGCGGGTGCTTGTGGACCTCGGCGTCGTCGAGCGGATGGGCGGCGAGCCGCTCTACGTTCTTGGCCCCCGCACCCTCGAGTTCGTCGCGGGCACGGCCAGCTACGACCGGGTGCTGGCCGAGCTCGCCGACGGTGCCATGAACTGCCTGCGGGACAAGACCGAGGAGACCGTCAGCCTCTACGTGCGGGAGGGTAAGCATCGGGTCTGCGTCCACCGCAGCGAAGGGTTGGGTGCGGTGTACCAAGTGGTGGAAGTCGGGCAAAAGCTCCCGCTCCATTGCGGCGCGTCGGGAAAAGTGCTGCTGGCGTGGATGCCGGACCACGAACGGGCGGCCGTGCTCCCGCAGCTTGACTACGAGAGGTTCTCGCCCACGACTCCTACGGGCCCCGAGGAGCTTGAAGCCCAGATCGTCGCTGCCCGGGCCGAAGGTGTGGCCATCAGTTTCGGCGAGCGGGATCCCGATATTGCCTCGGTGGCGGCGCCGGTTCTGACCCCGGACGGCCAGTGCCTGGCCGCGTTGTCGTGCTCCGGGCCAATCCAGCGCTTTCTCGGCGAACGGCTCGCCCAGGTGAAGCGGGCCACGAAACAAGCCGCAGACGAGATCTCCGGCCTGCTCGCGGGGCGCCGCGAGGGGATTGCTCAAGCAGCCGGGCCCCTGAACGACGTCTAGCGGCCGCCGGGCACAGCCTATAACCTGAGAGCGAAAGACAGCAGAAATGGCTGGAGGACGATCCCGAGGACCGTCCTCCAGCCGTGTCGGGTGACGAACGCCGTGCGGGGCGGGCGGCCTTGTCGGCGGCCGCCCGCCCCGGCCACAGGCTACCGCAAGCCCAGCTTCTCCTCGGCCTCCGCGATGGCCCGCTCCAGCTTGCTCGGCCACTCGGTGCCGATCTGGCTGACAACGTAGTCCCACACGGGGCCGGCGGTCGCCTGCTCGAACGCCCGGATCTGCTCCGGCGTCAACTGGACGACGCGCATCCCCTGCGCCTCGAGGAACTCGGCGTTCACCACTTCATAGATTGCCGAGATGCCCCGCTGCACCTGCTGCGACACGATTGCTGCGCGGCGGATGACATCCTGCAGATCCGCGGGCAAACTCCGGTAGAACCGCTCGTTGATGAAGATGAAGTGCGGCGTGAAGATGTGGCCGTCCAAGGTCACGTACTCCTGCACTTCGTAGAGGCGGGAAGAGCGGATGGCGATCAGCGGGTTCTCCTGCCCGTCAACGACGCCCTGCTGCAGCGCCGAGTAGGTCTCGCCCCACGCAATGGGAGTCGGGCTGGCGCCCATGGCCCGCATCATTTCCATGTGCGCCGGGTTTTCCATGGTGCGGTACTTCTTCCCGGCCAAGTCGGACGGCGTCACGACCGGCGATCCTTTGGACGTGAAGTTGCGGTAACCGAGGTCGCCGAACCCGAGAACCCGCACCCCCGTGCGCTGCAGGATCAGGTCCGCGAGCTCCTGGCCGAACCAGCCGTCCAGGACCTCCCACACCACAGGCCGGCTCTTGAAAGCGTAAGGCCGGGAGAACACCATCAGCTCGGGGATGAAGCCCGGCAGCGGCCCGTCGGAGGTAATGGCCATCTGCACGGTGCCGAGCATAACCGCCTCAAAGTTTTCCCGCTCGGAGCCCAGCTGCGCCGCGGGATAGATCTCGACCCGGATCCGGCCGCCCGATTCGGCCTCCACCATGTGCTTGAACACGAGAGAACCGGCCTGCTTGGGCACCTCGATGCCGCCCGCGTCGCTGTGGGCCAGGCGAATCGTGTACTGCGCCTGTGCGAACGCCGGTGCCAGGCTCAACGCCATCACAGCCACCAGAACCAACAGAGCGACGGCCGTCCTTTTCAGGCTCATGCAGCACTTCACTCCTTCTCTGACGTCTAGGTGTGCTCTCACGAGGTCGGCGGAACCCCGCATCGTCACGCGACTACCGTCTTTTGCCCCGTCCGCCCGTATGCCTACGCCCCTTCCACCCCCTAGCGACATCAGCCCGCGGCCCCGTGAAGCGAAGCGGTAGCGGGCGGCGTGGAATAGTGCCAATAAGAGAAACAGTGTTAGCCGCATTCGGCTTGTATGTTGTTTCTTCTCAGGTCGATTGTTTCCTTCCATACCAAATCACATTTTATCGGGATGTTCGCGTCTCGAACGGAAGGAAACCGACAGGCCCGGATGTAATGTAATTGGCATGTGGGGCACCGATGTTTCTTATAGTGGTTAAGGTTGATCGCACGGGGGTGTTCCTTTGAACGGGGCCGAGTATATCGCGCGGGTGCTCAAGGAAGAGAAAGTCACCAAAGTGTTTGGCCAGTGCGGGCATACCAACTACGCCCTCATCGACGCGCTGCACAAGGCCGGCATCGAGTTCATCTCGTTTCGCCACGAGCAGATGGCTGCCCACGCGGCCGATGCTTACTACCGCGTGTCGCACCAGTTGGCGGTCGTGCTGGTCCACCTGTCGCCCGGCTTGACCAACGCGCTCACCGGAGTCGTCTCGGCGGCGGCGGACTGCACGCCGATGCTCGTCCTGGCAGGGAACACGACCTCTTACCATCACCCCAGGGAAGCCCACCAGTGCATCCGCTTTCACGCGGACGCTTCCCAGGGCGACATTTTCCGTCCCGTCTGCAAACGGGTCTGGCGCGTCGACGACCCGGATCACCTTCCGGATGTAATGGCGCGGGCGCTCAATCTCGCGCACAGCGGGCGGCCGGGGGCCGTCCTGATCGACCTGCCGATGGACGTCCTGTCGCTGCCGGTCAGCGCCGGTGCCCAACCGACCATGCCCAGGCGGGCCCGCTTTACCCGGACGCCCGGTGACCCTGCCGCCGTTGAACAGGCTGCAGACCTGCTCGTCGCCGCCGAGCGGCCGGTCATCTTCGCGGGCGGCGGCGTGGTGCTTTCGGAAGCGTGGGAAGAGGTGCAGGCGCTCGCGGAGCACCTGGGAATCCCGGTCGCCACCACCCTCATGGGCAAAGGCGTAATCCCCGAAGACCACCCGCTGGCGCTAGGAACGACAGGCATCTGGGGAACGCGGCTCGCCAACGAGACGACCAAAAATGCCGACGTCGTGCTGGCCGTGGGTACGGCGTTCGGCGAAGCGGACTGCAGCTCGTGGCATCCGGGCTACACCTTTGCGATCCCGCCCACGCGCCTCATCCAGATCGACATCGATCCGCACGAGATCGGCAAGATCTACCCGGTCGAAGTCGGGATCGCGGGCGACGCCAAAGCGGTGCTGGCATCTCTCCTTGCCCGTATTCGGGAACTTGCGCCCGCCCGCGACTGGCGGGCATCGCGGGCGTTCGCCGCCCTCCAGGAGCGCCGGCGGCAGTGGCTCGAGGAACTGCGCCCGCAGCAGGAGGACAGCGGCCGGCCGATTCACCCGGCTCGGCTGCTCTATGAGATCAGCCGGGTACTGCCGCGCGATGCCATCGTCGTGACCGACGTCGGCTGGAACAAGAACGGCGCCGGGCAGCAGCTTCCTACCTACAACCCCCAAACGTTCCTGACGAGCGGCGGCATGGCCACCATGGGTTTTGCCCCGGCCGCCGCGGTCGGCGCAAAGCTCGGCCGCCCCGATCGGAAAGTGGTCGCCCTCGTCGGCGACGGCGGGCTCACATCTGTGGTGGGCGCCTTGGCCACGTCCGTCGAGTATGGCCTGCCTGTCGTCTGGGTTTTGTTCAACAACTTCTGCTACTCCACGATTCTCGCTATGGGCAACACCTACTTTGACAGCAACTACGGCACGGCTTTCCAGCGGCCCGATGGGAGTTTGTACAATCCTGACTTTCAGCTGCTCGCGAGGTCCTTTGGATTGGAAAGCCGCCTGGTGGAGGATCCCGACGACATCGGGCCGGCCCTTGCCGAGGCGCTGGCCCTGGACGCGCCGTGCCTCGTGGAAGTGCGCACCCGCGGCGACTTGCCGATGCCGCGCACCGGTTACTGGGACATCGCCGACCTGCTCACCTCGGGCAAGGTGCCCGTGCGGGAGGTTTGACCGGCGACGGCGGGCTGCGGCGGCCGCGCCATTGGCCAAGAAGCGTATCGCACGATTCAATGCGATTCACGGAGGGGGAAGCCCAACTTGGAGCTCGACGGCAAAGTAGCCATTGTAACCGGAGCGGGAGGCGGCCTCGGCCGGGCCATCGCGCTCGCCCTCGCGGCTGAGGGCACCCGCGTCGTCCTTAATGACGCCAACCTTCAGACGGCGGAGGCGACGTTGGCCGCCGTCCGCGACGCAGGCGGGGACGGGCTCGCATTCGCAGGCGACGTATCCAGCAGCGCGGACGTGCGCGCCCTCGTTGACGCGGCGATCGATCGCTTCGATCGCATCGACATCCTCATCAACAACGCCGGCATCTCCCCAAAAACGGCGGGCGGGGGGGGCGTGCCCATCTTGGAAA